>Ga0256840_1001291_pt1 | contig 23932 bp, 20 predicted proteins | sample 355202metaG_FD_185969 | JGI IMG/M metagenome (GOLD analysis project Ga0256840, IMG submission 185969) | Hydrothermal vent microbial communities from Mid Atlantic Ridge, Atlantic Ocean - 355-202 | ecosystem: Environmental > Aquatic > Marine > Hydrothermal vents | place: Atlantic Ocean: Mid...
ACCGATGCGGTTAGGGAAGTTATGCGAAAGATGATTTCGAGAGAGCTCGTTCCTTCCATACATGTTTCAAGTTATGAAGCAGGAAAATTCCTTTACAAATTTGGCTCTATGTCCAGAGAAGATAAGGTTATCTTTGGATTTCTTGACCAATCGGAGAAGGTGTTGACAGGTATTAATGCGGTAGTGGGAAGAGCCATAAAAGAGAATGTGAGCCTTATCGTTGAAGGGATACACCTTATTCCTGGAGCTTTGGTATCTGAGTTTAAAAAGGCCTATATTGTTCCGATTCTTATAACTACACTTGAGGAAGATATTCATAAAAGTCGCTTTAAAACAAGAGAAAAAAGCTCCCAGAGAACCAGTAAGAAGTATCTTAAAAACTTTAGGTCTATTAGACTTATTCAGAGCTATCTGTATTCTCTTGCCAAGGAGAAAGGTGTTCCTATAATAGATAATATAGATTTTGACCAAGCAAGACAGAAAGCGATAGAGGTGATAACAGATAAACTTCTTGAAGAGTTGGAGATAGGATGATACTTCTTTATATCGGCGTAGGTGGCTTTTTTGGTGCTATTTCGAGATTTTTAATCGCTGGTGCGGTGCAGAAAGTTACAGGTTCGACTTTTCCGGTAGGTACTCTTACCGTTAATATTTTGGGAAGTTTTATTATAGGTGTTCTTGCGATGCTTTTTCAGGATATCATAGCACCTCAATGGAAAGGTTTTTTTATAACAGGATTTCTTGGTGCTTTAACTACCTTTTCCTCTTTTAGTTACGAAACGGTATCTCTTTTCCAGCAAGGCTTTTTTCTTCAGGGTTTTACTAATGTCCTACTTAATGTTTTTCTGTGTCTGTCGGCTACAGTTACCGGGATGATGGTTTATTTGAAAGCGGTAAGTATAAAATGAAGAAAGAACGTATAGATAAGCTTATAGTTGACAAAGGTTTTATTAAAAGTAGAGAAAGAGCGAAAGCCTTGATAATGGCTGGAAAGATTTTTGTTGACGGGAATATGGTTGATAAATGCGGAACAAAAGTTCCTATTGATTCCACTATTGAAATTAAAGGGACTGATATTCCGTATGTTTCAAGAGGGGGCTTGAAACTGCAGACTGCTCTTGAAGCTTTTAAGATAGAGCCTAAAAATTTTATCTGTCTTGATATAGGTGCTTCTACAGGCGGATTTACCGATTGTCTTTTGCAAAGAGGAGCATTGAAAGTTTATGCTGTTGATGTTGGTAGAGGACAGCTTGATTGGAAGTTGAGGCAGGATAGTAGAGTTGTTTCGATAGAGCAGTTTAATGCAAAGCACCTTTCCAAAAGAGAGATTCCCGATAGAGTGGACCTTGTGGTTGCGGATGTTTCCTTTATTTCTCTTACAAAGATTCTTTCTGTAGCAAAAAAATTTTTAAAAGATACAGGTGAAATGATAGTCCTTGTAAAGCCTCAATTTGAGCTTTCCAAAAAGGATGTTGACAGATGGAAAGGAGTTATTAGAGATTCGAAACTTCATAAAAAAGCTATAGAGAAGATTGTGAGTTTTTCGAAAGAGGAAGGGCTTTATCCGGTTAATCTTGTTCTTTCGGAACCTCGAGGACCCAAAGGGAATAAAGAGTTTTTAATGCTTATTTCTCTTGATAAAAGAGAGGAATATTTAACAGAGGAAAAGATAGAGGAAGAGATTTCAAAGGTTTGAAAAATTAAAAAAAAGAGTAAATTTGTAAGGTAAAGAAACAAATAGAAACGGAATTTTCTAAAAATTTCGGGAGGGAAATAATGGAAAGAGTGGATGAAACAGTCATTTTCGAAGCTTTACATAAATTAAATAAGCCTCTTAAAACAAGAGAGATTGCAAAATTTTTGGGACTTTTACCGGAAAAAAGAGAAGTTTTAAAAGCTAAACTGGAAGAACTTGCAAAAAATGGGAAGCTTGTAAAGCTTAAAGGAGCAAAATATGCACTTCCTGAGAAGCTTAACCTTACGATAGGTAAGTTGTGTGTGTATAAAAACGGTTTTGGTTTTGTTGATCCTCTTGACGGAGGGAAAGGTGTTTTTGTTCCGGGAAAGAATATGGACGGAGCCATGAATGGTGATATTGTTGCTGTTCAAATAGTAAAAGAGACAAAAGGAGGAAAAAAAGAGGGAAAGATTGTTTCTGTTATAGACAGAGCTGTTAGGAAGGTTGTAGGACGAGTTGAGAAATTTAAAAAACATGCTTTTGTGGTACCGGAAGATAAGAGGATTCGTTACGATGTGATTCTCACATCTGAGGATTTTGATAAAGTTGAAGATGGGGATTATGTAGTTGCGGAAATAGTTTCCTATCCTTCCGAGACTCGTTCTCCCGTGGGAAAAGTTGTTGAAAATCTCGGTAAAGATGGTCCGAAATTAGATATTGAGCTTGTGATTCGTAAATATGATATTCCTGTGGAGTTTCCTCCGGAAGTTCTGGAAGAGGCTGAAAAGATACCTGATGAGGTATCTGAGAAAGATTTAAAAGAAAGAGTCGATTTAAGGGAGCAGTTAGCTTTTACGATAGATGGAGAGACCGCAAGGGATTTTGATGATGCAGTTGCCATAGAAAAGCTTTCCAACGGAAAGTACAGACTTTATGTTCATATTGCAGATGTAACAAATTACGTTAAATCCGGTTCCGGTCTGGACAGAGAAGCTTATGACAGAGGCACAAGTGTTTATTTCCCGGATAGATGTATTCCGATGCTTCCCGAGAAGCTTTCAAACGGTATCTGCTCCCTTAATCCGCTGGTGGATAGGTTAACTTTTACATGTGAGATGGTTATCAATAGGAATGGAGTAGTTGTTGATTCTAAAATTTATAAAAGCGTTATACACAGTAAAGCCAGGTTAACTTACAATATTGCTCAAAAGATTATTGAAGGAGATAAAGAAACCTGTGAGAAATTTTCTTACGTTGTTGAATCTTTGAATCATATGTATCAGCTTGCGCAAATTCTTTACAGGAAGAGGTATAAACGAGGAAGTATAGATTTTGATCTTCCTGAACCGGTTGTTGTTCTTAATATGGAGGGAGAACCTGTTGATATTTATAAAGCGAATCGACTGTGGTCTCACAGACTTATAGAAGAGTTTATGATTGTTGCCAATGAAACGGTTGCCGAGTTTATGTTTTGGGCGGATTATCCTTCCGTTTATAGGATTCACGAATCACCGGACAGAGATAAGCTTGCCGATTTCCTTAATTTTGCTCGCTCTCTCGGCATAAAAACTCCTAATGTTAAAAACGATATTCAGCCAAAGTTATTACAGAAAATACTGGAGCAGGTAGAAGGTAAATCGGAGGAGAAACTTGTTAACTATTTAATGTTAAGAACGATGGCAAGAGCTAAATATTCGCCGGATAACATAGGGCATTTTGGGCTTGCTTCCACCTGCTATACTCACTTTACTTCTCCTATTAGAAGGTATGCGGACTTACAACTTCACAGACTTTTAAAAATGGCATTAAAATCCGAATTTAATTCGGAGAGTATTTCTATTTGGGAAGAGAAGTTGGAGAAAGTTTGTAAATACATTACCGAGAAATCCATAAATGCCGATGAAGCAGAAAGAGATGTTGTTCAGCTAAAACAGTTGCAATATGCTGCTAAACATATAGGTGAAGTATTTGAAGGGATTGTAACTGGTGTAAACGAGCAGGGACTTTTTATAGAGACGGTAGAGGCTCTTATTCCCGGATTTGTTCATGTTTCTGTACTTAAAAACGATTACTATATTTGTATTCCGAAACAGTACTGTCTTTTGGGAGAAAGAACGAAGGCTATATTTAGGATTGGAGATAAAGTTATGGTTAGGCTTTTAAGTGTTGATATCGAAAGTAGAAAGGCAGAATTTGAAATAGTGAAAAAACTTTGATTGTTAGTTGAGGTTGAAAACGGACTTCTTTTGCTATAAACTTTGACACTGCAAACTTGGAATTTAAATATAAGGAGGTATTCTTAATGCCAAACATTAAATCCGCAAAGAAGCGTCTTCGCCAGAATATTAAAAGAAGAGAGAGAAATAGACTTTATGTTAGAAGGTTTAAGACAGAATCTAAAAAAGTTTTGAAAGCTGTTGAAGAGAGGAATCTTGAACTTGCGAAAGATCAACTTAAAATTGCGATGAAGTATATTGAAAGAGCTGCGGCAAGAGGAGTGATTCATAAAAACGGAGCGGCAAGAAGAATGTCAAAGCTTTCCAAAGCCGTTTCTAAACTTGAAAAGGAACTTTCAGGGCAAGGCTAATAAGCCTTGTCTTTTTTATTTCAATTACCATCTTGCGTTAAGATTTACGCCGGAAGTTACTGTTTCCGAAAAATCCTCGTATTTCACATATCCATTTGTTACAAAATAGTCGCTTATCTGCCAATAAACACTTCCTCTATAACTGTTGTTTCCGTTAGAGGAGCTCATCCCGAAGTTATATTTAATATCGCCTCCTTGAGGAATTATGGAGATATTTAAACTGGTTGTTGATCTATTTTCACCGTTAGATATAATCGTGAAACCTTGTGAAATGGTAAATCTCAATATTTCCGAGGGTGTCCATGTCGATGAGATTGACATTGTATCCGTTGTTTCGGTAGAGACATTATGTTGAACTGAAGAGGCAACGGATAAGCTCGGGTAAAGTCGGGCATTCGTGTCAAACCTTAGGTTATACGAGGTATTTGTTGTTCTGGTTTGCTCGTTGGTTCCTCTCGTAACGGTTCCCGATAGTCCTGTATTAAGTCCTGTGAAAAGTTTAGCGTTTATTCCGGAGGTTAAAGTAACTGCAGAGGTGGTTTTTTCGGAACCTATGAAATTTTCAGTATAACTTGTTCCGGTCCGCCATGAAAGTGTATTTAGAGGAGTTGCTTTTAAATCGAAGTTTATGCCTTGGGATACACGTTTATCCACATCTTTCATGAAGTAATCGGTTCTTCTGATTCCGCTACTAAACAGGTAGTACTTATATTTCCAACTTCCCGATAATCCATTGGATATTTTTGAGATTATCTCTTCTCCTTCCCTTGAGGCTCTTTCGTAATTGAGATAGTAGGAAAGTTTGTAAGGTAATTGAACTCTGATATTTGCTCTTGTAGTATCTCCGTAGGTTGATGTTTTAATAATATCTGTTGTTACATTATCTGTTTTTCCAAAAGCTTCAATCTCTGTTACGTATCCGGTATTTATAATTCCCGTTACTTTTAAAACAAGTTTTATGTAATTTGCTTTGATTGTAGTGGGTAGAATAAAATCAATGGTTTCGGTTTGATTGTCAAAACTGAAAGGTGTGCTGGTCAGAATAGGAGTCCAGATATTTCCGTCATCACTTGTGTAGATATCCCAAAGCAAGGTATATATTTCCGCTTCGGTTACGTTACCTCCGATATACAAGGTTATTAAATCTGTTGGTTCGTATGCTGTATTGATGGCTATATTTTCGTAGGGGGTTTTTAGGTCGATTCCCGTAGAAGTCGAGTAATCACCATCGGTAAGGAGGGCATTTGGAGTTAGTGTCCCGTCTGTTGGAGTAGCATCTATATTGTTTAGAGCGGTAATGGGAGAAATTTTTATATAGGAAATGCCGGATATTTTTTTAAGGGAATATTCGTTGTCTGAGAAGTTGATACTTTCAGAAACCGATACGAAAACTTTTCCATTTAAGAAAGCTTTCTTTCCAAAAAAGTTAATGTTTTGGTTGGTGTTTTTAGTGTAAGTGTCTCTTATATTGTCTGTATTTTCAGATGTTGAAAATGAGTAGGTTATACCTACAGTATTTTTGTAAGTGTAGCCTGTAGCTATTCTTTTGCCGGTACTTTCACTATCGGTTGTTTCGGATAGTGATCTGTTTTTACTTGCTGTTATCAGTAGATAAGGATATTTGCGATTCCATGTTGAGGAAAAATTTATGTTGTAGTTTGTTGTTTTGTCATCCCTTCCATCTGAGCTCTTGACCGTTGTTATTCCGGATGAAGAGGAAAGAGTAAATATATCGTTAGTTAAACGTGTATTTAAGAACGGCCTGAATGTTGATTGCCAGGTAGTATCTTCCGGATAAAATTTCGAATATGTTAGCGAGATAGAGTATTTTATACCGTCTGTGATTTCTCCCGGAGTGTTTAATGAGTAACTTTCACTGAAAAAAGAAGTTGTTTCCCCATTTTTTCTACTTTCGCCGTATTGCCATCCGGCAGAAAAGTTGATGTTCCTATCGATAAAAGGGAAAAAACTTTTGAAGCTGCTTGTTCCTACTATGTATGGTTCTTTTTTCGGTATTACTACCGTTGTTTTTTTTTCTTTCCCTTGTTCTCTTACCATTTTTTCTTTCTGTTTGCTTTTATGGTTTATCTTTTTAGATTCCGTAAGTATTTTTTGAAGTTTTTTCCGTATAAGCTTTTGTTCTTTTTTTTCTTTCTTTAAGGATTCTTTTTCAATATTTAGTAACTCTTTTTCTTTAAGTTTTTTTAGTTTTGTTTTTTTCGGTTCTTTTATCTGGATAGGAGATACTGATCTGATGATAATTTCCGGTTTTCCTCCCTCAGGTGTTTTAGGGGAGGGTTCTACTATCGGTATTTTGGTTTGATTATTTTGCTTTTCTTTTTTCTCTTCTTTTTTTATAGCTACTTTTAACTTAGAAGTGGGAACTATAAACGTTTTTATCGATAAACTACGCTCTATTTCTTTTTGGAGTCCTTTAGCTTCTTTCCGGGTTTGTGCTAAAAAGACTCTTACTGTGAAGTAACCTGAATCGGTTTGATAAACAAAAGCTTTTGTTCTGATTTCCTGAGGAAGCTTTTTGAAAAACCTTTCTGCAGCTTGTCGAGTTTTGTTTGTTATAAGCTGAATGGAATATAGAAAATCATCAGGGGTTTTTACTATTTTTGGTGTAAATCCTAAAGTTTCTATTTCCGGTAGGAAATTCAGAAGTCTTTTTTTGGAGGAAAAGAGGTAAGCTCTTACTTTATAGGAGTTTTTATCCTTCCATATATAAGAACTTCTTTTTAGTTTCTCAGGAAGGAAAAGAAGGAAATTTATCGCTTTATTTCTGTTTTTAAAGCTGGCTATCTCAAAGGAGAAAAGCTGCCCTTTTCGTTTTGTGGTGATATTTGATTTAAGGGGAAAAGCATAAATTTCGTAACTATTACTCATTAAAATGAAAGTCAAGATACATGTTTTTATTAAGGTTCTCATCATTAAGTCCCGGTATAGCCAGTTAGAATTTAACATTTTATACATTAGTTGATTTTTTTTGTCAATATTTGTTTAGTGTAATGTTGTTTTGTAGCTGTGTTTCAAATTTATCAGAATTAAGAGTAAAACGAAAGAAAAAACATAGTTGGCTTATTACTTGCACAAACTTTAAAGGTTGTATAATTTCCTTTCAAACTTCATTTTAAAGAGGGATAATATGGTGAAAGATATCCATGAAAGTAAAATTTTAATTCTTGATTTTGGTTCCCAATATACGCAGTTGATTGCAAGGCGACTAAGAGAAAATCATATCTATTGTGAGATTCACCCGTTTAATATATCTATAGAGAAGATTGAAAAGTTTGCTCCGAAGGGGATAATTCTTTCCGGTGGTCCTGCAAGTGTTTATTCTGAGAATTCGCCGAAGATTGGTACGGAGATATTCAAAATGAATATTCCTGTGTTGGGAATCTGTTATGGAATGCAGCTTTTAACTTATCTTTTTGGCGGTGAAGTTGTTAAAGCCGAAAGACATGAGTATGGGAAGTCCGAACTTTTAATCTTGGATAAGGGAGACCTTTTTAAAAATGTTTCAGGTAGTTTGCCTGTATGGATGAGTCACGGAGATAGAGTTTTAAAGATGCCGGAAGGTTTCGAGCCTATTGCGGAAACAGAAAACGCTCCTTATGCTGCCATGAGAAATGAAGAACAAAGAGTTTATGGTGTGCAATTCCATCCCGAAGTCAAACACACACAGTTCGGCGGGAAAATTCTTGAAAACTTTGCTGTTGAGATTTGTGGTTGTGAGCCTTCATGGACGATGGAGAATTTTATAGAGTATGAGATAGATAAAATAAAAGAAACCGTTGGGAATAAGAATGTTATATGCGCACTATCCGGTGGTGTGGATTCTTCCGTTGTTGCAGCTTTACTTCATAAAGCAATAAAGGAACAACTTTACCCCATATTTGTTGATACGGGGCTTTTGAGAAAAGGTGAAAGGGAAAGTGTTGAGAAGACATTTATGGAAAAATTTCACATGAAAAATTTTAAAACGGTTGATGCTTCGGATCTTTTTCTTAAAAGACTAAAAGGAGTAACTGACCCTGAAGAGAAAAGAAAGATTATAGGTCATACATTTATAGAAGTCTTTGAAAAGGCGGCAAAAGAGATGCCCGATGCTGAATTTTTAGCACAGGGGACTTTATATCCCGATGTTATAGAAAGTGTATCTGTAAAAGGTCCTTCGGCAACGATAAAATCACATCATAACGTTGGAGGACTTCCTGAAAGATTGAACTTTAAGTTAATTGAGCCGTTAAGAGAGCTTTTTAAAGATGAGGTTAGAGAGCTTGGAAAAGAGCTGGGATTACCGGATGAAATAATAAAGAGACAACCGTTCCCTGGTCCAGGTCTTGCCATTAGGATTATAGATGAAGTAAAACCCGAATATCTTGAAATTCTTAGAGAAGCTGATGCTATAGTGCTTGAAGAGATAAAAAAAGCTGGTCTTTACAATGAAATTTGGCAATCATTTGCAGTTTTTCTTCCGTTGAAAACAGTTGGAGTTATGGGAGATGAAAGGACTTATGATTATGTTATAGCAATAAGAGCTGTTGAAAGTACAGACGGAATGACGGCAGATTGGGTGAAACTTCCCTATGAGCTTATTGAAAAGGTTTCAAACAGAGTAATAAATGAAGTGAAAGGAGTTAACAGAGTTGTTTATGATATAACGTCAAAACCTCCGGGAACAATAGAATGGGAGTAAAAGTATGAAAGAATCAGTTGAAAAAATTAAAGGTTTTAAAGAGAAAAAAAATGCTGTTATTCTTGCTCATTTTTATCAGGAGGCAGAAATACAGGAAGCAGCTGACTTTGTCGGAGATTCCCTTGAACTTGCCAGAAAAGCTACAGAGATAGATGCGGAAATTATCGTTATGTGTGGTGTTTACTTCATGGCGGAAACCGTTAAAATTTTGAATTCTGATAAAAAAGTACTGATACCGTATCCAAAGGCTGGTTGTCTTATGGCTGATATGGTTTTTGAAGAAGAGCTTAAATCTTTCAGAGAAAAGTATCCCGAATATGTTGTGGTAACTTACGTGAATAGTACTGCAGAAGTGAAAGCACTTTCCGATATATGTTGTACATCGGCAAATGCTGTTAGGGTTATAGAATCACTTGATACGGATAAAATTTTATTTGTTCCGGATAGAAATCTTGGGGAATTTATTGCCGAACAAGTTCCGGAGAAAGAGATAAAATTGTGGGAAGGGTATTGTCCTGTTCATGAAAAGATTCCTATTGATAGAGTAAAAGAATTAAAAAAGAAGTATTCGGAAGCCGTTTTTATAGTTCATCCGGAGTGCAGAAAAGAGATTCGGAAGTTTGCTGATTTTGTGGGAAGTACGTCAAAAATTATAAATTATGTTAAGGAAAGTGTTGAAAGGGAGTTTATTGTTGGTACGGAAGAAGGAATAATTTATCAGCTTAAAAAATCAAAACCTGAAGCAAAATTCTATCCGGCATACCAAGAGTTTATCTGTGATCAGATGAAGATGATTACAGTTGAAAGGATAATAAACTCTATTACGGAAGAGAAATATGAGATTCAGGTTAAACCTGAAATTGCTGAAAAGGCAAAGTTGGCAATAGAAAAGATGTTGGCAGTTAAATAGCGGAGGTAAAATGTCATCGGATAAAAGATTTGAAGTTAAACAGAGCCTACTTTTTATGGCAATACCTGTAACAATAGATATTATAATTCTTATAGGGGCAATACTTGCTACCGGAATTTTAAGATTTTTGCTTTTGGGAATATTAGTGGCTTTACTTTATCTCCTTTACAAGCAGTTGAAACCGACCCTTACCAACTTTAGATTTGTTATGACTTCAAAATACGTAAGGGTTGAGAATTTCAAAGGTGATATTGTTAGAGAGCTTGATTGGAAGAATGTGGAAGCTGCAGCTGCAGGATATAAAGTAGCACTTAAAAAGATTTACTTTTATAATTTCTATTTTAGAGTCAAGAAAGAAGAGGATCTTATCTTTGCTGTTACAACTACCCAATCGGATCTTGCTTCAAAGTTTCAGCAGTTTATAAAAGTTTTTGTTAGAAAAAAGATTCCTATTCAAATTGTTAAGCCTTGAGGAGACGGTAGATGAAAGAATCTTCTATCAGGATTGTTCTTACATTGCCTAAGGAGACATGGGATAATCCCGTAATTTGTAAACTTATAAAGGATTATGATCTTGTGGTTAATATCCTGAGAGCGGAGATTTTACCAAAGATGGAAGGCTCTGCTGTTCTTGAACTTAAAGGGACTTCCGATAAATTACAGAAAGCTATCAACTTTCTTAAGAGTATAAATGTGAAAATAAGACCTTTGGAACTTGATATAATTAGAGAGGATGAGAAATGTGTTCACTGCGGAGCATGTATAGCTCCATGTCCTACAAACGCTTTTCATCTTAATGCGGAAACGTTTAGAGTTGAGTTTGATAAATTAAAATGTGTGGGTTGCGGGCATTGTATAGCTGCATGTCCAACGCGCATTATCTATTCGCCTGATTTTTAGGAGGGAATGTGTTTCAGTTCTTACTTGTCCTTATTTTGCTTTTAATAATTATGCTGTTTCTCTTTTCACTTAAAATCTTCTTTATTTTGGAAGGTTTTTCCGGAAAGTTAAAAGATATAGATGCAAGAGTTGTTAAGTTGGAGAAGGAGTACTTTCAGCTTAAAACTAAATTTAATCAGATAGAGAGTAGGTTTAAAATGATGGTTAATCAGCTTTCCAACCTTAATAATAGGGAGAAATTGTAATGAGAGATTTTATATCTATGCTCGATATTACACAGGAAGAGCTTTTTGAAATTCTTGAGATGACTGAAGTTTTGAAAGAGAAGCGAAAAAGAGGTGAGAGTTTCCATCCGTTGAGGGGTAAAGCGTTAGCTCTTGTATTCGAAAAGCCGTCAACAAGGACGAGAGTTTCTTTCGAAGTGGGTATGTTCCAGTTGGGAGGAATCGGGGTGTATATGGATTCCGGGAGTTCTCAACTTGGAAGAGGGGAGCCTGTTAGGGACACCGCAAGGGTCCTTTCAAGGTATGTTGACGGTATTGTTATAAGGACTTTTGGTCAGGATAGAATAGTAGAGCTTGGGAGATATTCTAAAGTACCCGTGATTAATGCTCTGTCTAATGAGGAACATCCTTGCCAGATTCTTGCGGATCTATTTACTATAAGAGAGTACTGTAGAGAGCTGGAAGGACTTAAAGTTGCTTATTTGGGAGATGGAAATAATGTGTGTAATTCATGGTTGATAGGTGCTGCAATGGTCGGTATGAGTTTTTATGCGGCTACGCCGGAAGGTTACGAACCTGATTCTTTTTATGTGGAAAAAGCTAAAGAGATAGCTGAAAAGACAGGGGCTAAAATTGTAATAACTAACGATCCGATTGAGGCTATCAAAGAGGCAAACGTTGTTTATACTGATGTATGGGCCAGTATGGGTCAGGAAGGGGAAGTTGAAAAGAGAAAGGAACTTTTTATGCCGTATCAAATAAATAGCGAGCTTTTCAAGCATGCAAAACCTGATGTTTTATTTATGCATTGTCTTCCTGCTCATAGAGGAGAGGAAGTAACCAACGACGTTATAGAAAGTTGTCGTTCTATAGTTTGGGACCAGGCGGAAAACAGACTTCATGTACAGAAAGCGCTACTTGCAAAGCTGATTAGGTAGGGAGGACCGATGGGAAAAGAACTAATAGTAAAAGTAAAGTCACCTGAAGATAAAATGGTAATAACAACATCTCTGGAGTCCGGAATAACGGCTCTGCTTTTTGAGAGTGAAGGGAGTGAAAAGGTAAGAAAACTGGCAAAAATTAAAACCATAGCTCCGGATGGTGATTATAAACTTGGCGAAGATTTTATAATAGTTAAAATTAAAAACAAAGATGACGAAGAAAAAGCGGCAAATTTTTTAAAACAGGGAAAGAACGTAATAGTTAAAACGACTGATTGGACAATTATTCCGATAGAAAATCTTTTAGCACAAGGCGAGAATCTATACGCTTGGGTAAGAAATGCCGAAGAAGCGAAGACAGCCATAACTATCCTTGAGAAGGGAACGAAAGGAGTTGTTCTTGATACGGAAGATATTAACGAAATCAAGAAAACCGGAGAGGTTATAAGGCTTGCTGGAGAAAAAGTTGATTTGAAGAAGGCGAGAATCACCGGAGTCCAATCGATAGGGATGTGTGATAGAGTATGTATCGATACGGCTTCCTTAATGGAAAGGGGAGAAGGATCTCTTATAGGAAATTCTTCGGCAGGAATGTTCCTTGTCCATGCTGAAACGGAATCCAATCCGTACGTTGCAGCACGTCCATTCAGAGTAAATGCCGGTGCGGTTCATATGTATGTAAAACTACCCAATGGTAAGACAAAATACCTGTCTGAAATTGAAAGTGGTGATGAAATAATGATATATAACTACAAAGGTGAAGGGCGGATAGCCTACGTTGGTAGAGCAAAGGTTGAAAGAAGACCGATGCTACTTATAGAGGCCGAAACAGAAGACGGAAAAAAAGTTGCAGGAATTCTCCAAAATGCCGAAACTATAAGATTAACTACTCCGGAAGGTAACCCCATATCAGTTGTTGAGCTAAAACCCGGAGATGATATTCTTGTATATACGGAAAAACCCGGAAGACACTTTGGAATGAAGGTTGAAGAAACGATAATTGAGAAATAGGAGGGATAATGGACTTCTTTAAAGAGTTTTTATCTGATGTTCCCGATAGCGGTTTTGATGAGGGGAAACTTTGTGACATTTACCTTCAGAGAGTTTTTGAAAACCCGGAAGACACGGCACGGTTTAAATGGGGTGTTTCTATAATGAGATTTTCCGGAGATAACCTTGAAGAAGCCAAAACCCTGGCAACATTTAATAATTATAAGTTGGCCCTTGACTTTGCAAAGAAGGTAAAAGAGGCATTTCAAGAAAAAGGTCATGAAACATACCTGAAAGGAGAAATTGACGAATGATGAAGTTTCTTGTAACGGGAGGAGCGGGATTTATCGGCTCAAATCTTGCTTTTGAACTAAGGAAGAGATATCCGGATTCGCAAGTTGTTATCCTTGACGATTTTTCTTCAGGGCACTTTAAAAACATTATAGGATTTGACGGAGAGATAATAACAGGTTCGATAGCAGATTCGGAAATTCTTAAAGAGATAGAAGATGGGAGCTTTAATGTAATTTTCCATCAGGCTGCGAATGTTGATACTACCGATATGAGACAGAAAGAGATGATGGAAATTAACTGTGAATCGTTTAAAAAAATTCTTAATATAGCTTTGAAAAACAACTCTTCTGTAATCTATGCTTCATCAGCGGCTGTTTACGGTAATGGTGAAGTGCCGATGAAAGTTAATCAGAAATTATTACCGGAAAATGTTTACGGATTTTCAAAATACGCTATGGATATGGTTACGTACAGATTTATAAAGGAGCATCCCGAAATTCATGTAGTAGGGCTCAGATATTTTAATGTTTACGGTCCCAGAGAAACATTTAAAGAAAAGATGGCAAGTATGGTTTTAAAGCTTGCTATTCAGGTAATGAAAAGCAACAAACCTAAGCTTTTCAAGTGGGGAGAGCAGAAAAGAGATTTTGTATATGTAATGGATTGTGTAGAAGCAAACATAAAAGGAATGGAATCCGGGAAAAGCGGAATTGTAAATGTAGGAACCGGAAGAGCGAGAACATTTAATGAAGTTGTTGAAATAATTAAAAAGACTTTGGGAACAGATGTTGAGACAGAATACTTTAATAACCCTTATAAGTTTTACCAGAATTATACGGAAGCAGATCTTTCGGAGACAGAAAAAATACTTGGATGGATACCTCGAACAACAATAGAAGAGGGAATACCTGAGTATGTAAACTGGATAAAGGAAAATATTGACATAGATGAGGTAATTTTTTAGATGGGGATTAACTTCCTTTATACTCATCTTTAAATCTTCTTTTTATCTCAAGAAGTTTATCTTTTTTATGAAGAACTGCTTTTACAATATCATCGTCAAACATTTTTCCTTCATTTTCTTTTAAGAACTCAAAAACTTTTTCCTCTGGCCACGCTTTTTTATAGGGTCTGTTGGATATTAAAGCATCAAAAACATCTACGATACAGGCAATTCGACCATATATGGAAATCTCATCTCCTTTCTTTCCATAAGGGTAACCGTAACCATCTATCCTTTCATGATGTTCCAATGCTATTAGTGCAGCAATTTGTAACAGCTTACTTTTGCTTCCTCTCAAAATCTCATATCCGATAATTGTATGTTGCCACATAACTTCTCTTTCCTCTATGGAGAGTTTTCCGGGTTTTAGAAGAATAGCATCCGGAATTCCTATTTTTCCTATATCATGCATTTGAGTTGCAAGAAAGATTGTCTCAAGTTCATCATCAAAATGGAGGTAGTTAGCTATTTCTCTTGCATAAAGTCCTGTTCTTAAAATATGGTTTTTCGTTTCTTTATCTTTAAATTCAGCAGCATGGGAAAGCCTTAAAACAGTATCTTTATAAGCTTTATTAAGCTCCTTATAAAGCGCTGTATTTTCTATGGCAGAAGCAGCGTATCCGCTTAAAAGAGTTAAAAGCTCTTCATCTTCCTCTGTATAATTTCCATGAAGTTTGTTTATAGCCTGAAAAACTCCTATGACTTCCCCTTTTCTGTTTATAAGTGGAATAGCAAGAATATTTTTTGTCTTGTAGCCGGTTTTTAAATCAACACTTTTTTCAAAGCGATAATCTGAATAAGCATCATTAACAATAAGGGATTTACCGTTTTGAAAAACCCATCCGGCTATACCTTTATTCCAGGGAATCTCTATTTTTTTCACACCATGAGCTACGATGGTCCATAAAGTTCTATTTTTCATATCTGAAAGAAAAAGACTGCATCTATCAGCATCAAGAATATCTCTTGCAACATCTGAAAGGAGTGAAAGAAGACGGGAAACATCCTTTTCCCTTGTAATCTTTTCGGCAAATTTAAGAAGTATCTGTACTTTATTCATATTCTTATCCTTTCACCATCACTAAGTGCGGAAATTCCTTTTTCTGCCAGTTCTTCTTTGATAACATCTACAAACGGATATTTTAAATGGTAGGCAAACACTCTGATATCCCTTGGTAAAGATAATTGGTTCATATCTCTGAACAGATCATCTGAATTGTAATGGAGAGCGATACTTGAAAGTTCCTTTTTTATAGATGGATAGGAAACATCAACAAAAAAAGCTTTAATCTCTTTTTTCGAATTCAAGAATTCCCACATAGCCTTACATCTATAAGTATCTCCAGAAATAAAAACTCCTTTATTACCCAAAAAAATTGCAAAACCGGTAGTTTTTACAGTATGGTTAACAGGAACAGGTATAATTCTGTAGTCTCCAAGGCTAAATTCACACATAGGCTCTACTTTCCTAATAACAACAGCAGGTTTTCCGTTTTTCAATCTAAACCTAAAAAGCTCTGGCCATACTTTGCCATTAAAAATATTGTCCTCAAGAACCTGGATAATTTCCCTATTTCCATAAACGAGTAACGGCTCTTCTCTACTATTTTCAAAAGGAAAAACATCAATAAAAAACGGCAAGTCTTTTATATGGTCGGCGTGGCAATGGGTGATAAAAATAGCTTTTACCTTTTTAAGATTAACATTTCCGGAAAAAAGTGCTCCGCAATCAACCACAATATTTTCATCAATAACAAAGGTTGAAAGATTCATACCTGAACGGCGAGAGCCGTAAGCACCGGCAACAAGAACTTCCATAAAATCCTCTCTTACTGTACCCTGTAAAGGTAGTAGTTTAAAGTGTAGTTTCCTGTCGTGTTGCAAAACTCCACTGCATATATATAATCTGGATTAACAGTTGAACTGTATTCGTAGTAAAAGTTATTAACATCCAGACTCCAGGTGTCGTTTTGAGACTGATAGTTTGAATCTACAATATTAAAGCTACATGTTCCATTAAACCAAGCCGGATTCCATGATAGGTATAAATATCCTCCTGCAGCGGGATTTAGGGTAACATTCTCTTCTCCAACTTTATTCACAATTAAATCTGCTTTCCTTTTCTTGCCACTTTTATAATCTGTGACCATAAATTTCACATTCTCTGTTAGATTAAGAAGATGTAAAACGGAAACTTCTCCGTAAGTCCCATTTATTACAAAATGTTCTAAGGTGTCGTTACCTGCCAAAAAGCCTTCTCCTTCGGTATTCCATAAAGCTTTAACATTTGTTCCGTAAACAGACAATACAAGGTTACTATCTTCAGTTATACTTATAGGAAAATCAAAAAGCGGCTTAATGTTATTGTCTTCAAAAACATAAATTTTACCAGCACCTAAGGTATCATTGCTGTTATAGCAATAAACTTTTAAAAGGGTTCCATCTTCGGGAACTATGCTTTTTACGAAAGCTATCTCCGCATCCAATTTTCTGTAAACTTTCAACGGTACCTTTTTGCCTTTAAATATTAAAAACGCTTCTATCGGAGAATAACCACTGCTTTTCCTGTAAAATTTCCTATTTTCGTTTTTAAAAAGCTCTACATCACAGTAATTAAAACCACTATTGGGTTTAACAAGAAGCTTAAAATAATTGTAAGATGTTCCGTTATAAACCTTGTATGAAACATCTATATCGTTATAGGGAAATTGTAAGTTGAAATCAGCATTGTTTCCTGAAACAGAAACGTCGGAAACAGACCTTATAAAAATTCCTTTTTCGGTAATTCCTTCGAAGATTCCCGTATCACCGGATATTACGGAAAAGTCTGATGTTTCGGTAAATTTCCCTTCAAAAATATCAAAGGTAGAACCGGATGAAATTTTCATAGTAAAAGAGGTTAAAGCATCAACATTGAAAGAGTCAAAGACTTTTACAGGATAAAGGTCTGAAAAAGTTTTTAAAGTGTCGTAGTAAGTGCTGTTGAAAGGAAGTTTATTCACACCTATAGCAGTGAGATAAAATTTATAGGGGAGGGATAGTGTGAAATTTTTAGTGGAAATTGAAGAGTTTGTACCGTTTATACCGTAAGAGTCAAGTATGACAACATCATTATCTATATTTCCCGTCTCAGGATATAAAATTATGGAAGAAAGCTGAGAATTGAAGTTAAACTCTCCTGAAAAAGAGTAGAAATATTTTAAAGCGGGATAGATGTTGCCTTTGTAAAAGCCCAATATCGAAACGGTTTTATTTGAAACGGAACTGATTGAAATAGTATCTGTAGAGGAGAAAGTATCTATTTCGGAGATTGAAGTATAGGTTCCGTTTATATCTCTTGAAATTGAAACACCGTAAAGGTTAAGAACAGTTAATAGTTCGTCAAAAGTTGGTAAAGTGTAATTGGAAAAATTGTCAAAATCATATAAAGATGAGGTGTAGCCGGAAAGTCCAAAAGGGGTTGTTAAAAAGTTATAGCTTTGGTCTATAGAAGGGTTGTAAATGTTTGTATAGCTTTTGTCTTTTATTCCGTATATTGATATTTCACTTCCGTTGTAACCGGTTTGGAAGGATAAAAACTCTTTCCATATAATTTTTCTTTTATTCTGATATTCATTATCTATATATATATTTGAAGGAGATATTCTGAGGTTACTTGAGTGAAATTACTACTAACAGGGGAAAAAGTATTGCCGTTTATTTCAAAAATGTCACTATCTATATTTCCGTATTCGCCTGAAATTATTCCATCAACTTCATTTTTTGTAAACAATGGTAAAAGTTCAATGGAAACCCCAGTTTTTCCATATACGGATACTTGTTTAATACCACTATAAATCGGGTAATTTACATCTCCAATTTCTCTCGAAACGATAATTTCAATTATTCTGTTCTCACCTTCCGGAACAGATATTGTGAATGTATGGGTTCCTGCTGTTAAACCGTTCCATGTTTTGATGGTCATGTTTTCCATATCAACACTGTCAATGGCAATAGTTACAGAATATAGAAAAGTTCCTTTTACGGTTTGAGATGGTATAGCTGTTTTTATAGAAAGATTGTTTGAAATAGAAATGCTTTCATTTTCATGTGAAAACCAACAACTTGATGTAGCTAAAATAATCATGAATATTAAAAATATCTTTTTCATCTTACATTCCTTCTATTGATGTTTCAGGAATATTTACATTTATATCCAAGCCCTTTTCTTTCTCTTTAATTTCATTCTGTCCAATATCTTGGGCCACTTCATCTTTTACGGTTTCAATATTTAAGATATCATCCAACATGTCTGTTTCGGTAGATATCTTTTCTGTATCATTCTCTTCCATTATCTGTTGCAATTGTTTAGGTTCAATAGTTTTTATTTGGAACTTTTTGCTACCATCAATAATAACAACGGTTCCTCTTCTAACTAAGAGTTTTTTCCCAGTTAAAAGACTTTCTATTTCGACAACACCATCGACAACACCAACAACAATTTTATGAAAATTCGTTTTTATAAAAAAAGAGGTACCCTTAACTCCTATAAGGGCTACGGAAGTTCTAACCTTGAATGTCCCTGTTGTTCTTCCTATAACTCTGTAGATAACTTTTCCGTAAGGAAGGTTCATGTAAACATCACCGCCGGGAAGATATTTTTCAATAATAAGTCTTGTTCTTTCTTTAAGGAAAATCTCTGTTTTATCTACAAATTCTACTGATGCTTCGCTTTTTCTTTTCGTTCTTACTACATCTCCAACAGTCACATTTCCGTCAAGTTTTTTGTAATCTACACCTTTAAAAGTACCTTTTTTAACAATTTCTACTTTTCCAGATGCAAATGTAATTTTTCCAACGCCACCAAATGCCGATGAAATATAGCCTAGTAAAAAAACAATAATAACTACCAATTTCATGACATCACCCTAAAATATTTTGATTAGCCCTAATCCTAATGTGTATCTTGTGTAATCGGTTTCCATGTCTCCCGTAGCAAAACTTTTACTGAAAGTTATTTGGGTAAATATTGTTATTTTATGCTGTAAATACTTTTCTGCTTTTATAGATATTCCTGGAATAAGTGCTCTTGAGCCTTCGGAATAAAGTTTACCTTTCCCTCATAAGGAAATCTCGGACAACATTTTATCTAAAGGCCTAAATCGTTTAGTGTATTTACTTTTTACAGAGAGTCTATGGATGGAATCTTTAAATAGCCTGTATTCTGTACCGGCAACGAAAGCTCCTTTAAGTGCCGTTAATTCTGTTAAAAAACTATTTCGATTAACTGTATAAAAATTTCTTTCATAACCTATTTTCCATAATACATTCATATTTTTTAACATCTTTTCAGTACCAAACTTTAACCCTGACATGTAAACCTGTTTCTGAGTATAAACCAGATAAAAGTTAGCTTGTCCTATAAAATCGTTTATCTTTTTTCCTTCGTAAAACTGTATCATGGCAAAATCAAGAGGTGTGTTGTTTCGGTTGTTTTGAAAGGAGATAAAACCCCCTATTCCGGTATAACCGGAAGTGCTTGTCCTTTTTAGATTTAATGATAGGTCTGTTATAAATCCGGAGCGGTAGTAGTTAACTGGATTGTATGAATCTGGCAGAAAAAGGATATTTGAATCGTATTTTTCCAGAATGGAAAAATAGAACAATTTTTCAGAGGGAATAAGCTCTTTTTCGGTTCTATTGTCTATAGAGTAAAAAAGTTTATTTGCCAATTCTTTGTTTCCCTCCATAAGCGCGGCTTTTGCCACGAGAAGTTTTATTCTGTCAGAAATTTCTTTTCTTTCTTTTTTCAGGGTTTTATACAGATTTATAACTTTTCTATATTGTGCAGAACCGTAAAAAACTTTTATAAGAAATTCTCCGTTTTCTTTATTAGGGAGAAGTTGAAAGGAGCGGTTAACAAGTAAAACCCCCTTTTTGTAATTTCCTAACATAAAAAGTGAATATCCGAGATAATAAAGCTCCTTTGGAGAGAGAGAACTTTCCTTTTGTTTTTGCAATATTTCCACAATTTCATCAAAGTTTTCTTGTTGAAACAGATAAGTAACATTTGTTCCAAAAGAAACTGTGAAAGAGGAGACGATAATAAGCCATAGAAGAATAAACTTTTTCATTTACTTTTTTATCCGCTTATATGGTTTAAATTCATATTATAACAAAAATTTATTATTTATTTTGTTTTATGTGTAAACACTCCGTCCCATTTTTCTGGATTTTCCTTTATAAGTTCTTTACATCTATAAAGCATAAGTTTTGCAGGAGGAAAATTACATACTTTACGGAATATGTTTGCAGCTTCCCTAAACCTTCCTTTTCTGTAAAGTAAAAGAGCTTTTTCATATGTCTCTTTTATCTTCATACTGGTACTGTTTTTTTCAAGAAAGGTAAAAATTCTAACAGGTTTCTCTTTTCCTTTAACTTTTACACTATCTATCTCAATAAATGTTACAGGTATGGAGTGGTTTTTTATATTTTCCAGGGTAAACTGAGAAACAAGAACATTTGTTCCGTAAATTTTGTTCAGTCCTTCAAGGCGAGATGCAAGATTAACCGTATCTCCTATGGCAGTATAGTCAAATCTTATTTTTGACCCCATATTTCCTACAACTGCAACACCAGTATTTATTCCTATCCCTATCTGAATTTTACTTATTCCTTTTTTTTTCAATTCACGGTTTAAGTATTTCATGATTTTTAATATATCAGATGCGGAAGTTACCGCTTTTAAAGGATGATTATCCACAGTCAACGGAGCGTTCCAAACAGCCATTATTGCATCACCTATATACTTATCAAGAGTCCCTTTGTTTTTTAAAATAATCTCTGTGAGAGGTGTGAAAATAAAATTTATCACTTCAACAAGTTTTTCTGGTTTCATCTTCTCCGAAAGGGATGTAAAATTCCTTATATCTATAAATAATACAGTTATATTTTTCTTCTCACCACCGAGTTTTAGTTTTTTTGGGTTTTTAATCATGATATTTAGTATTTCTTTCGAGACATATGTTCCAAACATGTTTTTCATAAAACGACTTTCTTTTGTTTTCTTTGCAATTGAGTATATTTCGACAAATAGAATACAGAAAGACAAAAAAAGAACTATATAAAATATTGATGGAAAGAAAACTTTTTTAAGGTATAATAATATGAGGGTTAAAATTAATAAACATAGAAAAGAGAAATAAAGAACTATTCTGGAGTAGATGTTTTCTGCTTTAAAAAAGATTGTTATCAGTGGAATTAAAAAGAGTATTGATAAAAATATATCCGTATAAAATGAATGAAACACAAAGTCATTGTTTAGAAAATTTGATATGAATGTTAAATGAATAAAAGGTCCTGGAAGATATCCTATCGGGGTTGGTTTGATATCGGTAACTCCGGCTTCCGAGACTCCAATTAGAACAATTTTGTTTTTTATTTTACTCAAAGGTATTTTGTTGTCGTAGAGATCGATGAAAGAAAAGGTGTTTATATTGTACTTTTCCAGTTGATAAAAATTAAGAAGGATGCCGTCTTTTTTTATAGGAATTTTTCTGTTTTTAAGTGTTAAAACGCTATTTTTTGTTATGGTAGCATCTGTATTTAGAAAAATTCTTAAAGCTTGAACTCCAAGGGAAGGATAGACTTCTCCGTTAAAAATCAGCACTGGATGGTAGTGTCGTATTATTTGATCAGAATCTCCTATTGCATTTAAGGTTCCTGATAAAAGACAGCTTTTGAGAATAGATTGTATGTTGATTTCGGCATGAGGAAAATAACCTATTGGTAGCTTTTTAGGAACTTTTAGCAGTGCTGAATCGGATAGGATATCGAGAGCTTCTTCCGTTTGTGTTTCTGTGGCTTTAGGTCGGAGAAAAAATCCGCATACAATATTTCCTACCGAAAGAATTGTTTGTGAAAGAATTCTGTCAGGTTCTTTTTCTGTCGGTTCAGAAAAGATCATATCCAGAACTACCACTTTTGCCGGTTTTAATTTTTCTATTCCTTTGGCTATAATCTTTCTGTTCCACGGCCATCTTCCGAATCGATTCACGCTTTTTTCATCTATAAGTATGGTAGTTATATTTTTTGCCGGGTTGTTTTTGTTGAAAGCGTATAGAGAATCTTCCGTTTTTAAAGAGAATTCGTGAAAAGGTGAAATTCGGAATTGAAAAAGGAGTATTGTTAAGATAGCAGAAATTAAAACTATTATTGTTATAAACAAAGCTTCTTTTTTTAATATCATTTGTTTCCCTTAAAAGGGTTGTTTAAAATTCAAATCCGTAATCTTCTTCTCCTTCGTCAAATGTGAAATCGGGAGGTTTTCGAGATGAATTTTCCTCCAATATGATAGGTGCTTCTTCAGAGGAGACCGATTCTTCCTCTTCCTTTTCAAGGGGTATATCTTGGAGGTTTTCAAACCTTGTAAGTTCTTTTATGAAAGATAGAGTTGCGGTACCTGTCGGTCCGTTTCGTTGTTTTGCTATTATAATTTCTGATATTCCCCTCTCTTCGGGAGGAGGGTCTTTTTTGTAAACTTCAGGGCGGTGTATAAACATAACGATATCTGCATCCTGTTCAATACTACCGCTTTCCCTTAAATCCGCAAGTTGCGGTCGTTTATCGGAACGTTGTTCTACCTGTCTTGATAGTTGAGATAGTGCAATTACAGGTATATTTAATTCCTTGGCTAGAGCTTTTAATGATCTTGAGATTTCGGAAACCTCCTGTTGACGATTTTCGGTTCTTCTTATTCCTCTCATAAGCTGAAGATAATCTATTATTACAATGTCAAGTCCGTTTTCACTCTGGAGTCTTCTTGCTTTTGCCCTTAAATCGAGAACGGAAATTCCCGGGGTATCATCTATGTAGATAGGAGCTTCTTTCAGGTAATCGTAAGCCTCGAAAAGTTTATCAAGGTCGGCGGGAGATAGAAATCCACTTCGTATTTTGTTAAGGGGTGTTCCGGCTGCTTGTGCTGCTAATCTTTTAACAAGCTGATCCTTTGACATTTCGAGAGAGAAAAAAGCTACGGATTTTCCTCTTTCAACCGCCATATTGTAAGAAAGAGAAAGAGCAAAAGCGGTTTTACCCATTGAAGGTCTTGCAGCTATGATTATAAGGTCGGAGTCGTGAAGTCCTGATGTTTTCTGATCAAGTTCGGTAAATCCGGTAGGAATACCTGTAACCATATTTTTTCTTACTGCTAATTTTTCCATCTCATCTACTACTTCCGGTATTATTTCGGAAATGGGAACGAGAGAATTAGTAAGCCTTTCTTCCGAGACTGCAAAAATTCTTTTTTCCATAAAATCTATAAGTAAATCCGGGTTGGGTGTTTCTTCCATTTTTTCTTTCACATCTTCTACTATCTCTTCAAGTCTTCGAAGTATCGACTTATCTTTTATAACCTTACACGATGATTCAAATTTTTCATAATTATCAAGAGCAAATTCAATCATGTATGATAGGTAATCTTCTCCTCCGACCTTTTCCAGAAGACCTCTCTTTACAAGCTCATCTTTATAGGAAATTTCATTAAGAGCTGTTTCGCTGTATCCCTCTGCGATAAGAAGTCTTAGAAATTTAAAAAAAGCTTTATGTTCGTTTTTGAAAAAGTCAATAGGTTCAAGTAGTTCAACTGCTCTAAATGCAAATGCCGGTTGTACGATAACGGTTCCGAGAACGGAAAGCTCGGCTTCTATATCAAAAAATTTCATTA
>Ga0256840_1001292_pt1 | contig 23917 bp, 17 predicted proteins | sample 355202metaG_FD_185969 | JGI IMG/M metagenome (GOLD analysis project Ga0256840, IMG submission 185969) | Hydrothermal vent microbial communities from Mid Atlantic Ridge, Atlantic Ocean - 355-202 | ecosystem: Environmental > Aquatic > Marine > Hydrothermal vents | place: Atlantic Ocean: Mid...
CGAATTTATTAAAAGAGGAATGGCTAAATATATAGATGTTACCATTTACAGGCATCGTAAAATTATACCATAAATCGTTATAATCATTTGGGTTGGTATCTATACAGCTGGTTTGATTGTAATCTGGCATTTCGCCACGTAATTCAAAATCTACTGCTAATTCAGAAGTTACATTTATATTTTGTGAGGTTGCACAATTTTTATTTGTTTGTTCTTCAAAAGCTTGTATCCAAAAAATACTTTGAACTGCATCTGTTGTATCTAAGGTTCTATAAACACGTAATTTGTAATTTTGACTTGCGGTTAAATTATAAAAATAGCCTTCTTTTGAAAAACAGCTTTGTACCACATTGCCACAGCCATCGTATAAATCGAATTTATTAAAAGAGGAATGGCTAAATATATAGATGTTACCATTTACAGGCATCGTAAAATTATACCATAAATCGTTATAATCATTTGGGTTGGTATCTATACAGCTGGTTTGATTGTAATCTGGTATTTCACCACGTAATTCAAAATCTACTGCTAATTCAGAGCTTACATCTATATTTTGTGAGGTTGCACAATTTTTATTTGTTTGTTCTTCAAAAGCTTGTATCCAAAAAATACTTTGAACTCCATTTATTTGACTAACCTTTCTATAAACACGCAATTTATAATTTTGACTTGCGGTTAAATTATAAAAATAGCCTTCTTTTGAAAAACAGCTTTGCACCACATTGCCGCAGCCATCGTATAAATCGAATTTATTAAAAGAGGAATAGCTAAATATATAGATGTTACCATTTACAGGCATCGTAAAATCATACCATAAATCATTATAATCATTCGGATTGGTATCTATACAGCTGGTTTGATTGTAATCTGGTGTTTCTCCACGCAATTCAAAATCTACTGCTAATTCAGAGCTTACATCTATATTTTGTGAGGTTGCACAATTCTTATTTGTTTGTTCTTCAAAAGCTTGTATCCAAAATTGTTTTTGGTTAGAGTTTACAAAGGCTGTATCTCTAAACACTCTTAATCTATAGGTGTTTCCTGAAGTTAGAGTGTAAAAGTAACCTTTATGATCAAAATTAGCAGTGTTATTATTTGTAGCTACATTGTTGTTGGAAACGTTCACAATAAAATCACCACAACTATTAAAAAGTTCAAATTTATTAATAGAAGAATGAGAAAATATATAAATACTTCCTGTAAATGGCATGGCAAATTCATACCAAACATCATTGTATGTTATGCTGTTTTCTGTTTCAGTTATAGCATTGGCAAAATCGAAATTATAACTTTGATAGCTTGTAATTGTTGAGGTTATAACTATTGCTGAACTACAACTATCATTAGCAGGTTGAGCAAATGCATTTACGCAAAGTAAAATTAATAGTAGATTTAGTAAATTTTTCATAGGGATTATTTTTTAATAATTAATAAATTAGATAACTGTTAATTCTTTAGATATTAATTCTTGGCAGGCAATTTTTAATTCGTTTTTTAAATTAGTATAATTTATGATGTTATGATTTTTTAGTTCTTTTTTTGTATAAAAAAGAGCATTAAATTGATTTAATTCTTGCATAATATCTTTCTCTATATTTAATTTTCGCAAGCTTACTTTCATATTAATTTAGTTATAAATTATATTACAAATTTAGCTGTATTTTCATTAAACATCTATGACTATTTTGTCAAAAAGTAGCACTATTTAATCATTTCTGTTTTTCTACACATCTGTAATTAAAATTATTTTTTAAATAAGAATCGTCATAAATTCAGGTAATTTTACAACTTTAGTTATGAGAAATCAAGATAATAACACCTTAAAAAAACAACGATTCTTTAAATTGACTATTTTTTTATTCTATAATAAGTTTCTTAACCGTTTTACTATTATCTGCATATATATTTACATAATACACACCTGAATTAAGCAAACTAACATCTATTGCATTATTTTTTACATTACTATGCATCACTTTTTTACCAAAAATATTATATATCACAATGCTATCTATAATAATATTGTCTGAACTTGTTATTGAAATATGACCAGAAGTAGGATTTGGATATATACTGACATCTAACAAATTAAAATTTTGTAATGATGCAGTACAATTGGTACTAAATACAGCTTGACTATCAATACCCCAATTTGTGTCACTATAAGCAACATCATCAACCTCAACACAAGTTAGATTAGGATTGTTTTGTATATTAAAATAAGTAACATTAGTATTATTACCGTTTTTCACATTTAATGAAGATAAATTATTATTCCCACAACTTAACCTTCTAAAATCGCTCATATTACTCAAATCTAAAGCTGTTAACTGGTTATTACTAGCGTATAACTCATATAGATTCGGATTATTAGTAAAATCTAAAGTGGTTAAATTATTCATACCATAACAATCTAAGGTAAGTAAGTCTGGGTTACCTGACAAATCTAACGTTGATATAGAATTACTACCACAGTACAAACGATACAAACCGGTAAGATTAGAAACATCTAAAGATGTTAAATTATTTTCATCACAAGATAGCGTGTATAAATCTAAATTAGAATTAACATTTAAACTCACTAAGTTATTATTCCAAACAACTAAATTCGTTAAAGTAGGCACAACAGAAGCATCAAAAGAAGTTAAATTATTACTACTACAATACAAACTCAACAGCGATGTAAAAGCTTCTATTCCTGTCAAATCTCCAATCGATTTGCTATCTACATTTACATAAGTAACACCAGCAGCATCACTATTTAAAATATTGCCATTAAGACCATTGGTGTCTATACCTAAATCAATTAGAGCTTGTTCAAAATTGGGATCTGGTATATTGGTAGTTTGTGCGAAACTTAGCACATTAAAGCTTAGTACTAAAAATATTATTGTAATTTTTTTCATTATTTTATTTTTTACAATTAGTAGTTTTTTTTATGAATATAGCTCATCACAAAATGGTTATTAGCTATCCATTAAAATTAATTTTTAAATAAGAACCGTTATCAATTCAGGTAATTTTACAACTTTAGTTATGAGAAATCAAGATAATAACACCTTAAAAAAACAACGATTCTTTAAATTGACTATTTTTTTATTCTATAATAAGTTTCTTAACCGTTTTACTATTATTTGCATATATATTTACATAATACACACCTGAATTAAGCAAACTAACATCTATTGCATTATTTTTTACATTACTATGCATCACTTTTTTACCAAAAATATTATATATCACAATGCTATCTATAATAATATTGTCTGAACTTGTTATTGAAATATGACCAGAAGTAGGATTTGGATATATACTGACATCTAACAAATTAAAATTTTGTAATGATGCAGTACAATTGATACTAAATACAGCTTGACTATCAATACCCCAATTTGTGTCACTATAAGCAACATCGTCAACCTCTACACAAGTTAAATTTGGATTATTTATTATATTAAAATAAGTAATATTGGTGTTATTACCATTTTTCACATTTAATGAAGATAAATTATTACTTCTACAATTTAACCTTTCAAAATTATTCATATTACTCAAATCTAAAGACACTAATTGATTGCCTTCTATGTATAATTCTTTTAAATTTGGATTATTTGTTAAATCTAAAGTAGTTAAATTTAGAGCATAACAATCTAATTTGAATAAATTTGAACTGTTCGATACATCTATGCTATTAATATTATTAAGTCCACAGGACAAACGATATAAATTTAAATTGGATATATCTAATGCACTTATATTATTTTGAGCACAAGATAATACTATTAAATCTAAATTAGAATTAACATCTAAATTGGTTAAATTATTTTGACCACAATATAAGGCTTGCAAAGACGTAAAAGCTTCAATACCTGCTAAATCATTAATTGACTTTGAAACTACATAAATAGAAGTAACACTTGCAGCATCACTATTTAAGATATTGCCATTAAGACCATTGGTGTCTATACCTAAATCAATTAGAGCTTGTTCAAAATTGGGATCTGGTATATTGGTAGTTTGTGCGAAACTTAGCACATTGAAAGTTAGTACTAAAAGTACTGTTGTAATTTTTTTCATCATCTTATTTTTTTTTTGCGATTAATACCACAAATGTAGATGAGATTGTTAAAAATAAGTAGCAGTATTTCGTTAAAACATAGCAGTATTTAATCAAAATCAACTCTATACAAGCTATTTACGAAAATAAGTTGGCGTGTTACCAAATTCTTTTTTAAAAACTCTGGCAAACCAGTTTGGATCATTAAAACCTGTTGCATAGGCAATTTCTGAAATAGTAAGATTTGTAGTTTTTAATAATTCTTTTGCTTTATTTAATCGTGTTTTTCTAATAAATACTGAAGTACTTGTATTTGAAATGGCTTTGAGTTTTCTATATAGTTGTGAACTACTCATAGTTAATTCTTGGGCTAATTTGTCTGCATTAAAATCTGACATTTCAATATGCTGATAAATAATAGCAATAACTTTGTTTAAAAACTGTTGGTTTTTATCATTACTTTTTGGCTGAGCTATATTTACTGTATCCCCAAGATATTTTTTTTGTAGCTTTTCTCGCTTAGAAATTAGCTTATTAATACGCAATAATAGTTCCTTTTTGTCAAAAGGTTTTGTGAGGTAAGCATCTGCTCCACTAATAATACCATCCATTTTATCTTCTTGCATGGCTTTAGAGGTAAGCATAATAATTGGTATGTGATTTGTTATTTCATTATTTTGCAATGTTTTTGTTAACTCATATCCATCCATTATTGGCATCATAATATCGGTAATAATTAAATCTGGAATTTGCTTTGTTGCAATACGAACACCTTCTTGTCCGTTTTTTGCAATAGTAATTTTAAAATGGATATCTAAACACGAAGCAATATAACGAGCCATATCTTCATTATCTTCAACAATTAGCACGGTATTGGCATCATCTAAATTAATTTTAGGTTCTAATTTCGGCACGAAAATATCTCCGTAATTGGTGTTAATTGGTTTGAAATCTATTGCTGTTTTTTTTGCTTTTTGAATTAAAGGTAGTATTACTTTAAAAGTAGTTCCTTTATTTAATACAGACTCTACGCTAATACTACCTTTAATTAACGTTACTAATTCTTTGGTTAATGCCAAACCGATACCAGTTCCTTGAGAAATTTTAAATTTTTTATTTTCTACTTGATAAAATCGTTCAAAAATTTGATTCAATTCTCTTTCATTCATTCCGTATCCCTGATCAATAATACTAATTTCTACATTTTCTCCATTTACTATTAAATTTAAACAAACTGTAGTTTTTTCAGGAGAAAACTTAATAGCATTTGCTATTAAATTCGTAAATATTTGTCTAATTTTCTCAACATCAAAGTCCATTTGTAATTTTTCAACTTTATGTGTAAATTTTAGTGTTATATTCTTATCTGACGCAATACTTGAAAAACTATATATTATATAATTTAAATATGCTATAATGTCACTTTGTATAATATTTAGTGTTAATTTACCTTGCTCTAACTTAGCCAAATCTAACATTTGGTTGACTAAAGACAATAAACTTGTACTGTTTTTTTCAATTGTATTCAATGAGTTAAAAGTTTCTTTTACATCTACATATTGCTCTTTTAAATTAGATATAAAGCCTAAAACTATAGTTAATGGTGTTCTAAACTCATGTGTTATATTCGTAATAAATCTTGATTTTAATGCGTCTAATTCTTGCAATCTAATTGTTTCTTGATGAGATAATTTACGTTGTAGCATAATGCGGTATAAAAAATAAACAACCAATAAGATTAAAAATAAATAACTTAAGTATGCTAAGTTACTTTGATACCAAGGTGGTTTAACATTTATATGCAGTAATAATGGTTGCTTTGACCATAATTTATCTCTATTAACTCCTTGTACCTGTAACGTATATTTTTCTGGATGTAAATTTAATAATTGAATACTATTATTAGTATTAAGTTTATTCCATTGTGTATCATTGGGCAATAATCTATATTTAAATTGATTGTTTTTATTTGGTCTAAAATCTAAAGCAGAAAATTCTAAATTTAAAGGAAAGTCATCAAAGTTAATATTTATTGTTTTTGTATTACTTATACTTTTTGATAGAATTTTTTTATCTGAAGGCTTTATTTTTTTATCTTTAATTAATAAATTGGTAAACAACAAAGTTCCTTGTTTATCTAATTTATTTACCTCGATAGGATTAAAATAATTACAGCCATTAATACCTCCAAAATATAAAATTCCATTTTTTTTATCATTAAAAGCTGCACCAAGATTAAATTCATAACTTTGTAAACCATCTTTTGGTGTATAATTAGAAAATTGGTTAGTAGTTTTATTGAATTTAAATAAGCCACTATTTGTGCTTAACCATAAATTATTATTATTGTCTTCTAAAATATGATACACAAATGTATTTGTTAAACCATCTTTGTGATGAAAGCGCGTAAAAGTTTGATTTTCTTTATTAAATTTATGAAAGCCATCTTGTGTTGCTACCCAAAGCACATTGTCTTTATCGTGATAAGTATGAAGTGTTGTACTACTATTTAAGCTACTACTATTACCTGCTTCATGATAAAATTTAGTAAATTTCGGATTGGTATAATTAGGAGATTCGAATTTTAATTTATTTAATCCATTTTCTGAAGTAATCCAATAATTTAAGTCTTTATCTTGTGTAATATTATAGGTGTAATTAGAACTTAATGAATTCGTGTTATTTGTATTTTTATATTTAATAAATGTAAATTTATTGTTTTTAACATTACCTGTAAATCTATTTATTCCACCACCATAAGTAGTTATCCACACTTTTTTATGATGATCTATATAAATATTTCGAGTTACATTACTACTAAGAGAAAGTGTATCATTCAAATCATGATAAATTGATTTAATTTTTGGCTTATTTGGCTTAAAGTTATTTAAATTTATTATTGAAACGCCTTTAACTGTAGCTACCCAAAGATTATTTTCTGAATCTACAGCCATTCCTCTAATAATATTAAATGCTAATTTTTGATTGGTATTTTCTTTTGTTATATAAAAAATTTCATTTTGATCATTAATACAGTTTATACCATTTCTTGTTCCTATAAAAGTATACTCTTTGTACTTTAATATTGATAAAATAGTCTTGTTATTTAAGGCTGGCTTAGAATTTTTATTTAGATTCTTAAAAACAGTCCCTTTCAAAGAAACTAAATCTAATTTATTTGTACCAATAAAAAACAAGTCATTATCTATTAAAAGATCATAAACTCTATTTGAAGTAATTGTATTTTTTATTTTATCATCTTCAACATATCTATAAATACTTGGCAATCCTTTAGTAAACTTATTAAGATATCTTAAAATATAAAGACCGCTATCAGTACCAACATAAAGTGTTTTTTTATTCAAAGCAATAGATTCTACTGAAAGCTTTTTTTTACTTTTTCCTGTTTGTAATTTAATTTTTTTTACATTTTTTTTTATAAAATCATAGGCAAACAAACCTCGTGAAGTACCTATCCACAATAAATTACCATTACGTAATATTTTATTAATTGCACTTAAACCAATCTTATTTTCGATATTAATTTCAGAAAGGGCAAACTTTGATTTACCTGAAATATCAGCTACAAATAAATGTCCATTAGTTGTACCTAAATACAATTTTTCATTACTAATATAAGAAGTTTTAAAGTGTAATTTTTCATCTTTAAAATCAGAAATTAATTGTGTTTTACCTTCATTAAAAATAACTAAGCCTTTATTTAAAAAGGTAGCGTAAATAACTCCTTTTTCTGACCGAGAAATACTCGTACAATTCCCTGCATTATACTTTGTTTTTTTAAATACTTCATTATTAGCATCATAAACGCAAATTCCATTGTCATTTGTACCAACCCAAATAAAACCTTTCTTGCCTTCAATTATTGAATTTATAAAATTTCCAGAAATAGATAAACTATCTTTTTTACTATTTCTAAAAGTAGTAAAATAATTTCCGTCAAATAAATTTAAACCATCTTGAGTACCTATCCATAAAAACCCTTTTGTATCCTTATAAATACAACGTACTGTTTCTTGAGATAAGCCTTCTGACAAACCGTAATGCTTAAATTCAAAATTTTGTGCTTTAACAGATTCTGCAAGCAAAAGTATGGTTATAAATAAAAAAAACTTTTTCATAAATATAATTATCACAATTTTTAAAAGAGTTTAAATATAAGAAAAAATATTTTTAATATAATTTGCAAGCATTAAAATACGATAATGTATTTTTGCCAAATATGAAACCATTAAAACCATCTTTAGAAGAATTGCCAAAATTGGCAAGAGATAAATCTAAAGAAAGTAAACAGTTCTTTAAAATGCTAAAAAGAAGAACTCCTAAAAATTTAGATTACATAGTAAGTGATTTGCACGATGCAGAATTTGAAAAAACAGATTGTCTTTCTTGCGCTAATTGTTGTAAAACGACAAGCCCAATGTTTACTCATGTAGATATTAAGCGAATTTCAAAGCATTTACGCATGAAAGAAATGCAGTTTATAGACAAATACTTAAATAATGACGAAGATGATTTTATGGTCTTGAAAGAAATGCCTTGCGCTTTTTTAGATAGTGATAATTCTTGCTTTATTTACGATGTTAGACCTAAGGCTTGTAGCGAATATCCTCACACCAATAGACGTAAATTTATTCAATTAACAGAGTTAACTGTTAACAATACTAGTGTTTGCCCTGCGGCATATAATATTGTTGAAAATTTAAAAGAAACTTTACTAAACAAATTAGATAAAAAAGGAAAAAGTCAACGTAAAAGGAGCTAATTATTCTTCTTCTTTTAACAACTCTTTATAGTTTTTATTTAGCTTATTTAACAAAATACCATATAGTAATTTATAAACTAACCAGACAACTAACAAAGTAATTGCTATTATTACTGAAAAAATTAGCCAAACCAATACCATACTAACCTCAACATGCGATTGAAACGAAGCGGTTAAAGTTAATTTATACAAAATATAAATCAACGTAAAAGCTGCAATAAACAATTGTGAATACACATAATAACTTACTGTCTTTTTAGTTTTTAAAATATTTGACATCAATTTTTTCGACGTATTATTAACACAAATGTTTTTATAATTTTTATAAAAAGAATAGATAAAAAATGGCACTATAATCACATAATTTATAATATTTACAATTTTAACAAAACCAACAATGCCAAGTTCATTCTCAAATTGAGTTATACCGAATTCTTTTTCTAACGAAGGACTATCCATAAATAAAGTAGGTAGTATTAAAACTACAAACTCTATAATACTAATATAAAAAATCCATTTTACTAAGGAAGTTGATTTTTTATGAATCATTTTATAAATATCAGTTTCTGTAAACTGAATTTTACTTATTGGTTGATTCTTCCATACATCCTTTAATTTATCTATTGCCATCATACCTAAGGATTTAATATGTTTCTTAACTTTGTTTTTGCTCTACTCATTTTTACTCTTGCGTTTACCTCACTAATTCCTAATACATCAGAAATTTCAACATAAGGTTTATCGTCTAAATACATTAACACCAATGCTTTTTCAATATCATTTAATTTATTAATTGCTTGATACAACATGGCAACTTGCCTATCTTTTGTATCGTCATAATCTTTAAACTCTAACTCTTTTAAATTATCAAACAACTCAGAAGTTTGCACTTGCCTTTTTGACTTTCTATATAATGAAATAGCTGTATTAATAGCTACTCTATACATCCAAGTACTAAATTTAGCATCGCCTCTAAACTTAGGATATGCATTGAACAGCTGTATCGATATTTCTTGAAACAAATCTTTATGCTGCGCATCTCCTTTAGTATAGGCTCTACATATTTTATGTATAATACCTTGGTTAGATTGCAATTCTTTTACAAATTTATTTTTGAGTTCTTTATTCAATTGTTTTGGTTGGTTAGTTATATATATGTAGTAAAAGATGTGTATTTGTTACAAACAAAATTAATTTACCCAACTTTTAACCATATTATAATCTAAATAATAAATCATTTTTACAGACAAACTATTTAATTGTTTTTCTTTAAATAGGTTATCCAAGTTATTTGCAAAGCTTAAACGAGATTGATTGTCATAAGTACCGATTTGATTTCTATACAACACAACCAATTCACTTCCTGGAGCAAATTGCCATTTAAAATTCAAATCAATATTCCAATTATTAAAATTTACATCATGAGTTATATCATCATTTACATCTGAATTATTGTTTTCTAATTGTGCATAATCACTTTCGGTTAATGTACCATCAATATTTAATTTAAAAAACTGTTCGTCGTATGTTATCGGACTCCAATTGTGTCTAAAACTAAGATTTAAAGCCGAATTAATTGTAAAATTATATTTTGCAGAAAGCGAATTGGTAAACCCTTTTTCATCTCTATTACCAAAAATAATATCACCATTGTATGTATTTACATATCCTCTTTGGTTTACTCCAATTACATAGTTAAAATTGTATACAATATTGAATTTTTTATTAAATCGAAACCTTGGCGAAAGACTAACATTGGTATAATTTCTACTGCCGTCATATTTAAAACCTCTAAAAAAATACAAATCAAGAGCAAACTTTTTATTATAATCTGACGAAAAATAAGCATCGTAACCCATAAATGGTACATCAATAAAATAACGACCTTGTTCCATATTTCTTGGTTCAAAATAATCGTATTGATTGCCCAATGTTGTTTGAACAGAACCACCAAAAGATAATTGCTTTTTTGTAGTTGCATGCAGACCCAATTTAGAATGATTACCTGTGTATAAATTAGGCTTAACCTGATAACTATCTGTCGTTGTATTTAAATGAAATAAATACTTAATACTTGTTTGAAAATTGATATTAAAATTGTTGAAATTCCCAATGGATTCTAATATTCTATAACTATAATTAGCATCATAACTAACACTATTATTTGATCTTTGAAAACCTAAATCGTTTTGATCATAATCTTCATCTCTAAAATCCATTCCAATACCAAAGCGATGTTTACCAGCTGTTTTATCAAAATCAACATTTCCTTGCATACCTGTTAAATTAGTTTCGTTTTCAAAAAGATTACTCATTCCAACTCCACCACTTAAACCGTAAGTGTTTCTTTTATTGTTTAAATTAAAAAGCAATCCAGACACATTAGCATCTCTAAAACGACCTGCACGCATAACATTAGTATTTACAAAACTTACCGATGATGTTTTATTAAACTGCTGATCTAAAACCAACACATTATAATTTGTCAATGGTTCGGTTTTGATTTCTCTTGTACTATTATCATCATCATTTACAACTGTCGCTTTAGTTACTTTAGTTATTGCATTAAAAACACCAATACCTAAACCTTTTTTTGTTCGTCCAGAAATTTTAATAGCATTAATTAAATCAACAGTATTCGGGTTTTCGAGTATGCGTTCATTATTTTCAACATCAAAATCATAACGTCCAATTGGCGCACTACCAACTCGTCTTGAATAGAAAAAACCTCCTTTATTAAATAAGTTAGTTCCTTCAGTAAAAAAAGCCCTTTTTTCAGAAAATCGCTGTTCAAAAGGACCTAAATTCAAACGAATATTATCAAAGCCTGCTTGACCAAAATCTGGAATTAAAGTAGCGTCTAAAGTAAAGTTTTCACTTAAACCATATTTAATGTCCATGCCTGCACTCCAAATATAATCACTTTCACCATCGTAATTTGCTACAGCTCCAGATATATAAGGGTTTATACTTAATCTCATTGGTGGTTTTATGTTTTCTATACCTGTAAGCAAACCATCGTATTGCGCAATTTGTCCTTTGTTTTTATCAATATAATTCCAAGAATATTGATGCCTGTTTTTACGATGTTGTCTATGAAAATTCAAGCCCCAAGTCTGTACTTTTTGATTTGAAAAACGCAATGCCGAATAGGGTATTTTCATTTCAACAACCCAACCACCATCAACTAATTTAACACTACTTTGCCAAACAGCATTCCAACTAAAATCCTCACCACTACTTGTTACCTGTGCATCATTTTGATTACCTGTACTCATAACAAAAAATTCTGTTTGATTTACACCATCATTTTGAGGATTAATTACAACTCCGAAAAAATCGGCATTCCCAAAATTATCTCTTGTTTGAAACTCCATTGGTATTTCATTTGGCTTGTCATCGTATAAATATGCACCAAAATAAATAGCCTCATCATCATAAACAACTTTAACTATTGATTTTATGTTCTCAGGTTCTTTAGTACCATCATCGGGTCTAAACATAACAAAGTCTTTAGCTTCCTCGGCATTCTTCCATGCTTGATCATTTAAGTTTCCATCAATTTTAGGCGCTTTTTCTACTCTTAATGTATTTAATTTTTTTTGAATTTTTTGCTGTGAAAACAACATACTGCTAGTTAATAGCAATGTAAATAAAATTAACTTATTCATCATATTTTTAGTTTGGTAGTACTTCAAAATTATTTATTAAATGGCGTAAACCATCTTAATAAAACGCTAAATAAGGTCAACATTACATTAACCTCATCTAAATAGACTCTAAAAATATTAATTTGTTACATTTAATTATAGTTATTTTATCTTTCAATCATTTAATAATTCTTACTTTTGCGGAACAAAATTTAAAAAAATGAACTTACACGAATATCAAGGTAAAGAATTATTAAATAGTTTTGGAGTAAATATACAACGAGGAATTGTTGCAGACACTCCTGAAAAAGCAGTTGAAGCTGCTAAAAAATTAGCAGAAGAAACTGGCACAGGTTGGTGGGTTGTAAAAGCTCAAGTTCATGCTGGTGGACGTGGAAAAGGCGGTGGTGTTAAACTTGCTAAAAGTTTAGACGAAGTAAAAAGTATTTCTAATGATATTTTAGGAATGATGTTAATTACTCCACAAACATCTGCCGAAGGTAAAAAAGTAAACCAAGTTTTAATTACTGAAGATGTTTACTATCCTGGCGAATCAGAAACAAGTGAATTTTACATTTCAGTTTTATTAAATAGAGCAACAGGACGTAACATGATAATGTACTCTACCGAAGGTGGAATGGATATTGAAACTGTTGCCGAAAACACACCTCATTTAATATTTACCGAAGAAGTTGACCCAAAATTAGGTTTATTAGGGTTTCAGGCACGTAAAGTCGCTTTTAACTTAGGCTTATCTGGTAAAGCGTTTAAAGAAATGACAAAATTTGTTTCTTCATTATATACTGCTTATATAAAATCTGATTCATCTATGTTTGAAATTAATCCAGTATTAAAAACAAGCGATGATAAAATTATTGCAGTAGATTCAAAAGTAACTATTGATGATAACGCATTATACAGACATAAAGATTACGCAGCAATGCGTGATTTAAGAGAAGAAAACGCTATTGAAGTTGAAGCAAATGCTGTTGGTTTAAATTATGTAGATCTTGACGGAAACGTTGGTTGTATGGTAAACGGAGCAGGTCTTGCAATGGCAACAATGGATCTAATTAAACAGTCTGGTGGCGAACCAGCAAATTTTTTAGATGTTGGAGGAACTGCAGATGCTGAACGTGTTGAAACAGGTTTTAGAATTATTTTAAAAGACCCTAATGTAAAAGCTATTTTAGTAAATATATTTGGAGGAATTGTACGTTGTGATAGAGTTGCACAAGGTGTTGTAGATGCTTATAGAAATATGGGCAATATCGAAGTGCCAATTATTGTCCGTTTACAAGGAACAAATGCTACTGAAGCAAAAACACTTATCGAAGAAAGCGGTTTGGATGTGATTTCGGTTACCGAATTTCAAGAAGCTGCTGATAGAGTGAAAGAAGTATTGGCTTAATATTTTTTTAGCTCATATTACAAATAAAAAAACCATCGTTTTAATTAACTATGGTTTTTTTTTAGCTTTACTAACTAAAAAAAATGATTTTTTTAATCGTTACATTATGTGAATTAATTAACTTTACACTCATAATGAAAACACTCTATATAGTTAGACATGCCAAATCATCTTGGAATTACCAAGGAATAAAAGACATTGATAGACCTTTAAAAAAACGTGGCATTAACGATGCCTATTTACTATCTAAAACACTTAGTAAAAAAATAGAAAGACCCAGTGTTTTTATTTCGAGTAGTGCAAATAGAGCATTACATACTGCAATGATTTTTTGTGAAAGTTTTAAATTTCCGTTAGCAAATTTACAAATCAAAAAATCGCTTTACAACTTTTCTGATGGCTATTTAATAAAAACAATCAAAGCCTTAGACGACGGTTTTGATTCCGCTATGATTTTTAGTCACGACCATGGCATTAACGATTTTGTTAATCAATATGGCAATAAAGAAATTTTACATGTACCAACTTGTGGTATTATTGGTATAAAATTTAACACTAAACATTGGAAAAACATAAAACCTAATAAAAACAAAACATTTCTGTTTGATTATCCTAAAAATTACAAATAGTCAATAATATATTTCTATGAAAATACATAAATATGCCGCTATCGACATTGGCTCTAATGCAATTAGATTATTAATATCTAATGTAATTGAAACTAAAAACAACGAGCCAAAATACAAAAAAGTTTCTTTAATTCGTGTTCCAATTCGTTTAGGAAAAGATGTTTTTAGCAAAGGCATCATCTCTCATGAAAACCAAGAACGAATGATTGATGCAATGAAAGCGTATAAGCTACTCATGAAAATTCATAGCTCAACAAAATACATGGCTTGTGCAACCTCTGCAATGCGTGAAGCAAAAAACGGACAAGAAACAATAAACCGTATAAAAAAAGAAACAGGTATTAAAATTCAAATTATAGATGGCGCAAAAGAAGCCGAAATAATTTCATCTACAGATTTGAGTTTTTTTACAGACAGCAATAAATCGTACTTATATGTAGATGTTGGTGGAGGAAGTACAGAACTTACTTTTTTTAGTAATGGAAAAGTAATTGCTTCTCAATCATACAAAATGGGAACAGTTAGAGTCTTAAATAAGAAAAAAAAGAAAGACACTTTTTTGGATATTGAAAAATGGATTAAGAAAAACAAAAAAGGCTTAGGGAGAATTAACTTAATTGGCTCTGGAGGAAATATCAATACTATTTTTAAACGTTCTGGTAATAAATTAGAAAAACCACTTTCGTACATTTACTTAAATGCATTTTATAAGTTTTTAAAATCCATGACTTACGAAGAAAGAATTTCAGAACTCTCTTTAAACCCAGACAGATCGGACGTTATTATACCAGCAACCAAAATTTATCTATCTGCAATGAAATGGAGTGGCGCAAGTAAAGTTTACGTGCCAAAAATTGGTTTAGCAGATGGCATTATCAAAAGTTTACATTTAGGTAAATTTGATTGATTAACGATCCTTTAAAAAATCAGTACAAACATCATTAATCGTATGGTTTAAAGTTTCAAATTCAAAACCAATACTGTTTTTAATTTTAGCAGATGAATATTGATACTTGCTTAAAGATGCACTTGCTGAGTGTTTTGTTATTAATGGAGATTTACCTGTAAGCAAATTTTTTAACCATTCTAATCGCCAAGCAATTCCACTTAAAATTTTACCAACACATATAGTTGGTCGTTTTTTATTGAAAGCATCAGCTATTTTAAAAAACACCGTCTTAAAAGTAGCATTTTCTGATACTAAAATAAACCGTTCGTTAATTACCTTACTATTCATTAAAGCAATCATCGCTTTAGCAACGTCTTTAACAGCTACAAAACCTGTTGATCCCTCTGTATAAAATTTAAATTCATTATAAAATTTAGTGAATAATTCTCCTGGACCACTTTGCCAAAATCCAGACCCCAAAATAACACCTGGATTTACAATTACAGCATTTAAACCTTCTTGTGTTCCACGCCAAACTTCCATCTCAGCGCCATATTTTGTTATGGCGTATCCATAATTATTGGTTTCGCTATTCCATTCGTTCGGCTCATCAATAACTTTATTATTAATTGATTTTTCCATAGTAGCAATAGAGCTTACAAAACAAAATTTAGTAACCTTATTAAACAAGGCAAGGTTAACCATATTTGCAGTACCTTCAATATTTACATTCCGCATTTTATGGTAATCTCTTTTATCAAAAGAAACAATTGCAGCACAATGATATACATAATTAACATCATTAAAAGCCTTTTCAAGTAAAGACACATCAACAATATCTGCCTCAAACCATTCAATTTTATTAAATAGTTTTTTATAGTCTTTTGTGTAATATTTAAATACATTTTTCACTGCATTTAAATCGCTATTAAAACGATGTGTAGCACGTATTTTATCTTCTGTTAAAGATAAAAAATACAATAAATGCGAGCCTACTAAACCTGTTCCGCCAGTTACTAATATCATTTGACAAAAATACACGAAAATTAACGAACTATTTTGGTATTTAATAAAAAGGATTACGCTATATATTGATAACTATTTTAAAAAATTTACTTTTATGTTAACAAAAATAACTAATTTCGTGTATCAAACAATTAACAATATATGGAATATTTAGATTTTGAAAAAAGCATTGAAGATTTAGAAAGACAATTAATCAAATGTCATGAACTTGGAAAAGATAGCGATATTGATGTTACTAAAACTTGCGATCAAATAGAAAAAAAATTATCCGAAACTAAAAAAAATATTTACAGCAACTTAACACCATGGCAAAAAGTTCAACTGTCTCGTCATCCAAACAGACCGTATACGCTTGATTACATAAACGCCTTGACAAAAGGTACTTTTATGGAACTACATGGCGATAGAAATGTAAAAGACGACAAAGCAATGGTTGGTGGTTTAGGTAAAATTGGCAACCAAAGTTTTATGTTTATTGGGCAACAAAAAGGCTACAATACCAAAACACGTCAATTTAGAAATTTTGGAATGCCAAACCCTGAAGGTTATAGAAAAGCTTTACGCTTAATGAAAATGGCAGAAAAATTCAACATACCTGTAGTTACTTTATTAGACACTCCTGGAGCTTATCCTGGTTTAGAAGCTGAAGAACGTGGTCAAGGAGAAGCTATTGCAAGAAATATTCTTGAAATGACAAGGTTGCAAGTGCCAATTATTACCATTATTATTGGTGAAGGTGCTTCTGGTGGCGCATTAGGAATTGGTGTTGGCGACAAAGTATTAATGATGGAAAACACTTGGTACAGTGTCATTTCGCCTGAATCTTGCTCGTCTATTTTATGGCGCAGTTGGGAGTTTAAACAACAAGCAGCAGAAGCGTTAAAGCTTACTGCTGATGACTTAAAAAAACTTAAAATAATTGACGAAATCATTAAAGAACCTTTAGGAGGTGCACATGCCAATAGAGAAGAAACCTTTGAAATTATAGAAAAAGTGATTTTAAAACATTTTAAGGCATTAAGCAAACTGTCTAAAGAAAAATTAGTAGTAAATAGAATGGATAAATATTTAAATATGGGCGTTTTTAAAGGATAAAATTATGATAACAGGAATTATTTCAATTTTAGGAGGCATCATTGCAGCTTCATCTTACATTGTTTCAAAAAAAGAAGATGCACAAGAATTAATTAATAAATTAACACCTTATCAAGGTTGGATTGGCATTGTGTTACTTTTTTGGAGTATCAAAAATGTTTTTAGATTATTAAACTATTTTAACAGCATTACCTTGTTGTTTGTTGCAGCACAATTTATTGTTGGTTTTTTATTGGCTTTTAATTTACTTTCTGAATATTTATTCAGCAAAAGTGACGAAGCAAAAGAAAAAGGACAAAGCTTAAAAATTAAATTAATTAAATACCAAGTTCCTGCAGGAATTGGTCTTATTGTATTAGGCGTTATGCGTCTTTTTCATTGGATATAAATCAAAAAAGGCTAATTAAAATATTTTAATTAGCCTTTTTTTTAAATATTCTTACTTTATTTATCTTGCATTTGCACCAGCTTCTGCTACAGCATGGTCATTTTCAACTGAACTTCCGCTAACGCCAATAGCTCCAATAACATTTCCATTGTTATCTTTTACAGGAACTCCACCTGGAAAAGTAATTAATCCTCCATTAGAATGTTCAATATTATATAACGAACCTCCTGGTTGAGACAATTCACCAACAATACCCGTATTCATATCGAAAAAACGTGCTGTTTTTGCTTTTTTAATTGAGATATCTAAAGAACCCAACCAAGCGCCATCCATTCTTGCAAATGCAACTAAATTTGCTCCTGCATCTACTATTGCAATATTCATTTTGGTATCAATTGCTTTCGCTTTTTCTTGTGCTACGGCAATCATTTTTTCAGCTTGTGTCAATGTAATATTCATTTTTATATTTTTTTTAATTAAACAATGGAGCAAATTTACAAGAATATACAGTGTCGTTGTTATTAAAAAAGTTCAAAGAAACATGAAAACAGGTCATTTTTTAACAAATAATTCAGTTGGATTAAAACCAAATTTGTTTTTAAAAGCAATGCTAAAGTTTGAAAGATTATTATAACCAAATTCTAAATAAATATCTGATGGCTTTAACTTTCCTTGTTCTAAAATATTTTTAGCCTTAGTAAGACGCTTATCTTTAAACCATTTACCTGGAGAAATTTTATATTCGTTTTTAAAATTGCGTTTAAAAGTAGACAAACTCATATTACAAAGAAATGCAATTTCTTCTAATTTTAAATTAGATTGTATTTTAGTTTCTACTACTTTTTTAAGAGGAGATGTTTCTTTTATAATTAAAGACTGCAAATATAACTCAAAACAATCTCCATATTTATTAAGTAAATAAAGCATGATTTCTTCAAATTTTAAAACCAGAACTTTATATTTAAAATCTTTAGATGTATTTCTAATAATAGACAATGAATTTAAAAAAACAGTAATAAAATCATCATTTTTAATAATAAAAAAAGGTTTTATTTCCTTTGCTAAATCTTTTATTTTAGAATGTTTTTTTAAAAAATCACTAAGCATGTTTTCAGAAAAGAAAAACAATTTACAATAATATGTTGCTTCTAAATCTAACAACTCTGTCCACAACCAATTTCCCTTTTTCAACAGCAACGATTGATCTTTATTTACAGCTACTGAAGTTCCTGCAAAATGAACTTGTTTTTTACCTATCTGTAAAAAACTAAACATATTCATACCTAAGACAACCTTACTCTTAACAATATTACTTGTCATTTTAAAATCGTAAATAAATAATTCTGGAATTTTAGTTTCTTTAATGTAACTTTTTGGAATACTGTCTATTTTCATTTTTATTTCAGTTTTAGCCTTAGGCAATCACTACTTACAAAGTTAAAATTTAAAACAATATTTTACTTAAAAAAGTCAAATTATCTAATTGTTTTAGTTAAAATTTTGATGTAACACAGCTATTAAGTATAAAAATCAGTGGCGATTACACACTTTTTACAATACATTAACAACACTAACCCCATTACTTTTTTTAGTTATTTGTATTTGTGTAGAAATACGCTCTTTTAAATTTTCTACATGTGATATTATTCCAATCATTTTACCTTGTGACTGTAAATTTTCTAAAGTAGAAATTACAATTTCTAAGGTATTGTTATCTAAAGTTCCAAAACCTTCATCAATAAATAAAGAATCAATTTTCACGTTTTTACTTGCTAAATCTGATAGTCCCAATGCTAAAGCCAAACTGATAATGAATTTTTCACCACCACTTGACGTATCAACTAATCTGATTTGGTCGGTTTGATAATGATCTATCAAATTGAAATTAAGTTCTTCTTTTGGCTTATAACTCTCTTCCATTTTTAAGGAATAACGCTTATTTAATTTGTACAAATGCACATTAGCAAGATCTAATAAATGTTTCAAAGTTAGGCGTTGTACATATACATTAAAGGCATCTTTTGAATTACCTATGATTTTAAATAATTCCTTCCACACACTACAAACTTCGGCTTGTGTATCAATCTTTTTATAAATTTCTTGATTTCTATCTCTTATTTCTTGATCTTTTCTAAACGCTTCAACTATTTTACCTCTTTCAGTTAAAAATTCTTTGTTTTTTATTTTCAAACCTTCTAAAACTAATTTGCTTTCGACTTCTGAAATATCAAATTTTTTGGATTTATTTAAAGCTTCCTTATCTTTTGTATTTTCGTTTTTTAACGCTTTTAATCTAACTTTCTTCTCTTTTATTTGCTCTTTATTTTTAGTAAACTTTAATTTATTTTCTTTAGTCAATAATGCATTTTCGATATCTTGTTTTGATTCAAAATCACTAGTATCTATTTGAAGATTTAGTGCCGTCTTTAAATTGGCTAAATCTTCATTTAATTTCTTTTGTTCTTTATTGTTTTTGACTTTTAAAGCTTCTTTTTCTGTTTTAGTATCTAATAATTTTTGCAGGTCAATTTTACTCAATTCAACTTTTTTAGTTAATTTATTTTTTACAGATTGTAAATTTTTCCTTTTACTCTCTACGGTAAGGTTAATTGGCAAAATACTAATGCGTTCAGTTTTTAATTTACCTGATTTCACATCACATTTACTGATGATTTCAATGTAGCTACTTTGAGCTTTAAGTTGCGTTTCTAACTGCTTATTATTATTGTTTGATTTAGTATTAATTACCTCAACATTAGCCTTTAATGAATCTAAGACTTTTTGATTTTTATTATAATTAGCAATCGACTCTTCAATATTTTGAATAAATAAGTTTGCATGTTCAGCAGATGGCAATTCATAATTGAATTTAGCTAGTTTGACTTCTAAATCATTTTCTAAACCATTACAAGTTTTGATTAATTTATCTATTGTTTTTTGTTTAGTGTCAATTTCAGTTTTTGAATTTCTAATTTTCTCATTAAGTGCTGCAACATCTGCTTTTAATGAGCTAACAGCTTGGTTTTGTGTCTTAATACTTTCTGTCAATTCATCTTTTTTGATTTGCAATTGTTGTGCTACTTGTAAAGTTAAATCTAATGAATTGATATGTTTAGTTGATAAATTTAATTGAATATCAATTTTAGCTGCATTGGTTAACTCACAATTAATATTTAATTCTTTTGCTTTTGATTTAAGAACCTTTAACTCTTCTGTTTTTGATATGATTAGTTCAGTTGAATTATCAATTTTTGTATTTAATTCAACTTTATAATTATCTAATTTGTTTTTAGAATCTGTTAATGTTTTTAATTTTTCTTTTCGTGTGTTTAATTCTAATTCAGATTTTGAAACACCAATTGATATTAAATTTTCGGTAAATGGATGTTCTTTTGAGCCGCATAAACCACAAGCTTCACCCTTTATTAAGTTTTGGCGATCTTCTTTATATTTAGAAATGCTTTTTTCTAAAGTTAATATTTTATCTGCATCAGCAACTTTTTCTTCTTGGGTTTCAATTTGTTTTTTGACTGCTATAAGTTGTTTTTTAGCAGTTTCTAAATCCGTCAAAAATATTTTTTTTTGAGCAATTAAATCAGTCAAATATTTTTCAGCTTTAATTGTTTGCTCTGAAAGTGTTTTAAATTGTATCCAATTTGATTCAGCTAAAGATAGCTTCTTTTTTTCAACTAATAAATCAGCTATATTATTTTTAGACAATTGTTCTGAAAGGGTCAAAAATTCTTTTTCAATTTCTTCAATTTTCGCTAATTTTCTAATGAAAAGTTCATTCTTCTTTTTTAAATCATCAGTAGTGTTATTTACCTCTTTCTTTTTTTGAGCAATAAAAATTGAATCAACATTTAGTGTTTTTTTATTAGCATTCAAAGTGGTTAACTCTCTTGTCCAATTTGATATTTCAGAATCTACCTCTTTTAAAAATTGATTTTTAGCTGCAAATTTTTCATTGTTTTTAATTTTTAATTCATTATCAATTAAATCTTTAGACAATTTATTTTTTTCACCTTTCAATGATTTAATTTGCTGAGTTAATTTATCTAATTCTTGCTTTGAATTCTGCTTTTTATCATATTCATTTTTTAATTGACCGTCTAACTTTGTAATTAAATCAAACTTAGGCAACCATTTGGTAAATTCTTTATCTGCAACGTTTAATTCTGTCGATTGCTTTTTAAATAATTTATCTAAACTTATAATTTTCGGTTTTAGCTGAGTCAATTCATACTCTATTGTTTTTAATTGGTTCGATTTCTCAATAGTATCTTTCTCTGTTCTATTAAGGTTCTGAATAAGTTCTTTAAATGGCTCTGCCTTCTCATTTAAATTTAACAACTCCAATTCCGTTTTATTTTTTGCAATAAAAACATCTAAATTTTCAAAATATTGATTTAACTTTCTTGATTTGTTATTTAACTCCTGAAAATTTATATACCAACTAACTATTGCTTGAATTGATGTTATTTCTTTTTCTATTTTACTTACTTCAGTGTTAAGTATTTTATCTTTTTGAGATAATTCTATTTTATCATCATTAGTTAAAACATCATCAGAATTAATTTTTGCTTGAATTTCTCTTAATTTATTATCTTCTGTTGATTTTCTATCCAAAATACCTTGACCAATTTTTTTATAAATCTGTTCACCAGTAATTTGTTCCAATAATTTTCCTTTTTCTGGTCCTTTAGCCGATAAAAACGAGGCAAATTCACCTTGAGCCAACATTACAGATCTTAAAAACTGAATATAATCTAATTGAGTAACTCTATTTACTTCTAAGATTAGCTTCCTTTTTTGACTGGCCAAAATAGCACCAGTACTCAAATTTTTTAAGCTAACTTCTTCCTTCGGATTCTTATACTTTTTCCCTGATTTATCGGCTACTCTAATACTCCAATACGCTTCATATATAATCGTATTATTTTCAAAGGTCACTCTAGTAAATGCATCATTTGCACTATGACTTACAACGTCGATCAACGAACCTTTTACACCATTAAAACGTGGTACATTATGATATAACGCAATAGTTATTGCGTCTAAAATAGTGGTTTTTCCTGCTCCAGTAGAACCTGTAATAGCATATAAACCGACATCTTTAAATTGGTTACTTTCAAAATCTATTACAATAGGCAAATCCGATTTTAATGAATTTATATTTTGTAATTCTATTTTTAAAATTTTCATAGCTATCCGCTTTTATTGGTTTTTAACTATTTGTAAAATCTCATTAAAAGCGTCCCATATTTTTGGACTTTCCTCTAAGTCAAAACCCATTTCTTCACATTTTAATTTAAAAACTTCAGTGGGCAATAATTCTTTAATTGATTTTGTGTTTTTTAATAACTCTTCGATTCCTTTAATTTTCCGCTGGTTTTTTAAAGCAATTTTCAAAACTTCAAACGAATATTTTTCGGCAGCTATTTTTAGCTCATCCGTATTTATAGCGTTATTTTCATTCAATACTATTTCAACCCAAGGTGTTAATTCATACGAATTTGAAATAACATTTGAAAACTCATCAATACATGCTGTCATTGTTCCAGTCAGTTTATAAAACTCTCTAAAACGTGGGATTACACTGTCCTCTATTTTACTAACCTTATTATCTTCTACTGTGATAATAATTATTTTCTTATCATAATTAATTTCACTAAAACTCAAAATATGTGGCGAGCCAGAATACCTAATTTTATCATTGCCACCTATTACTTGGGGTCTGTGTAAATGCCCCAAAGCTATATAATCAAAATAGGTTGGAAAATCTTCTGCACCAATATGACCTAATGTGCCAACATAAATATTTTGTTCACTATCAGAAATTGAACCGCCTGTAGCAAATAAATGTCCCATTGCAATAACGGGCGCTTTCGTGGTGTTTATTAATTTACATTGCTCAGCAGATACTTTATAATGATTGATTAATGCCGTTTTATATTTATCAATCAACTCTTCAAAAGATTCACCTGCA
>Ga0256840_1001294_pt1 | contig 23908 bp, 14 predicted proteins | sample 355202metaG_FD_185969 | JGI IMG/M metagenome (GOLD analysis project Ga0256840, IMG submission 185969) | Hydrothermal vent microbial communities from Mid Atlantic Ridge, Atlantic Ocean - 355-202 | ecosystem: Environmental > Aquatic > Marine > Hydrothermal vents | place: Atlantic Ocean: Mid...
ACAATTCATCTTTACTCCATTTACCTAAAACATAATCTACTTGTCGTCCTTTAGAAAAACTATTGCCAACACCAAAACGTAAACGTGCGTATTGCTGTGTATTGAGTTTATCATTTATATCCTTTAAACCGTTATGTCCTCCTGCACTTCCTTTAGGTTTTAATCTTAATGAACCAAAAGGGATATTCAAATCATCACAAATAACTAAAATATTTTCTAACGGAATTTTTTCTTTAGTCATCCAATATTTAACAGCTTTTCCGCTTAAATTCATGTAAGTGTTTGGTTTGAGTAAAATAAATGTTCGTCCTTTAAATTTATAGGTAGTTACATCACCTAATTTTTGAGTTTCAAAAGTAATATTTTCTTCTTTAGCAAAATTATTTAGAATTTTAAAACCAATATTATGTCTTGTGTCTTTGTATTTGTCGCCAATATTTCCTAATCCTACAATTAAAAATTTTTTCATAAGGTCTTCGGTTAATTCTTCTTTAAAAGAAAATATGTTTTTTAAAAAATTCAATATATTCATAAAACAAATATAAAAAAAAAGCCCTTCAAAAAGAAGAGCTTTATTATATTTAAACTTTTAAAGCTTTATTCTGCTGAAGTTTCTTCAGTAGTTTCTTCTGCTCCTTCTGCAGCATCTTCTACTTCTTCAACTACAACAGCAGCTCTTGCAGTTCTTACTTGAACAACTACTGTGTTATCTGGATGCATAAAAGTATATTTATCATTTGCTAACTCACTAATTAATAATTTATCTCCAATTTTTAATTTAGAAATATCTGCATCAATAGTATCAGGTAAATTTGCAGGTAATGCTTTTACTTTTAATTTACGATTGGTAAAACGTAACGATCCACCAGCAATTACACCAGGAGAATTTCCTTGTAATACCACAGGAATATTCATAGTTACAGGTTTGTCATCAGATAATTGATAAAAATCTATGTGTAAAATTTTATCAGTTACAGGATGAAATTGAATGTCTTGTAAAATAGCATGGTAAGATGTACCATCTATATCAAGTGTTGCTGTATATACATTTGGAGTATATACTAAGTTTTTAAACGCTTTTTCCTCTGCTGAAAAATGAATAGTGTCGCCACTTCCATAAATTACGCAAGGTACTTTGTCAGCATTACGTAAGGCTTTTGTTTCTTTTTTACCTACGCTTTCTCTTTTTGTTCCTTTAATAGAAATTGATTGCATTTGTTTTAAATTTATTTACATTAAAAATTGATTACTGATAGATGTGTTGTTCTGAACTTTTTTCATCACATCAGCAAATAAAGTGGCGCAAGATACAATTTTTATTTTAGAACAAGCATGTTCTTTTAAAATTGTATCTGAAACTATTAATTCTTTTAATTTTGAATTCTTTATTCGTTCAACAGCATTGCCAGATAAAATAGCATGTGTGGTGATAGCTCTTACGCTTATTGCTCCTTTTTCCATCATTAAATCTGCTGCTTTGGTGAGTGTTCCTGCAGTATCTACCATATCATCTACAATAATTACATTTCTACCTTTTACCTCTCCAATTAATTCCATTTTTGAAATTACATTGGCTTTTGCACGTTGTTTATAGCAAATTACTACATCACTTTTCAGATATTTAGAGTAGGCATAAGCACGTTTAGAACCTCCCATATCTGGAGATGCAATAGTTACATTTTCTAAATTTAAGTTATCAATGTAAGGTAAAAAAATAGTAGATGCATATAAATGATCTACTGGTTTTTCAAAAAATCCTTGAATTTGGTCTGCGTGCAAATCCATAGTCATTATTCGTGTTGCTCCTGCTGCTTGGAGTAAATTTGCAACTAATTTTGCAGCAATAGGTACTCTTGGTTTGTCTTTTCTGTCTTGTCGAGCCCAACCAAAATATGGCATTACAGCTGTAATATGTCGTGCAGATGCTCTTTTAGCAGCGTCAATCATTAATAACAACTCCATTAAATTCTCTGTTGGAGGAACAGTTGAACAAATAATAAATACTCTTCTTCCTCGAATAGATTCTTCGTAAGATACTTGAAATTCACCATCGCTAAAATTAATCTTTTTTGCTTCACCTAAAGGTTGTCCGTAAGCTTTTGCAATTCTTGTTGCTAACTCAATGCTATTTGAACAAGCAAAGATTTTAGGTTTTGGAAGTTTAACTTTCATTGATACATCTTTAGTTGGTTGTTTGTGTTATGCAAATATAATTTTATTATTGCTTTAACTTATAAACTCAAACTAAAAGTTATCTCTTATTTATCACCAAATAATTAACAATTAATAGTAATTTTATCCAAATTTAATTTTTTAAAAAATGAAAAGAATTTTAACCTATTTATTTTTGATTGTTATTGGATTTGTTATTGCTTACTTCTACTTTAAAAGCGAAGAAAATAAATACCGAACAGAACAAGCAAACATTATCTTAACCGAAATTAAAAACGTAAGTAAATTAGTAGTTTCAGAAGCAACTTTTTCTGAATTGTACAACTATCAAGATGCGGATAAATATTTTTTTGAAACTATAAGTTTTGATAAAAAAATCATCTTATCTGTAAATGCTAAGGTACAAGTATCTTATGATTTATCTAAAATGAAAATTGAAACAGATACCATAAATAAAAGAATAATTATTAAATCTATTCCTAAAGAAGAGCTGTTTATTTCTCCACAAATTTCATATTTTGATTTAGAGCAAAGCACTTTTAATCAGTTTTCTAAAAAAGAATTGAATGAAATTTCTGAAAAAAGTATCGCTAAAATTAAAGAAACCATTGACGCTTCAACTTTAAAAGAGCAATCTAAAAACAGATTGTTTGAAGAATTACGAAAAATCTACAAAATGGCAACGCTCCTCAATTGGGAATTGATTGATGAAACCGAAAATAAACTAATTCAAAAAACGTTTAAACTAAAATATTGAAACTAATTAATAGTCTTACTAATAGCAAGCAATTTACACTAAATGGATTTAATATTTAGTGGTTTACTCTATTTAAATGATGTTTATTTAATGATAAATCTGAAAAATATCAACAATTTTTATCCAAAATTCATCAGAAAATAAAAAATTTAGAGAAATTAAAAGAGATTCGTTTTAATTCTTATTAAATTGCAGTCCGTTATAAATATAAAAATGGCTAAAAATTTAAATTTTTTTTTGATATTTATCCTTATTGGATATCATTTTGCTTTTTCACAAGATGGTATTCCGCCAAAGCCAAAATTTCAAACCAGTGTTTACGATGGAGCAAGTATGCTTACTACAATTCAGAAGAAGATATTAGAGCAAAAACTCATCAAATATAACGATAGTACTTCCACACAAATTGTAGTTGCAACAGTAAATACCATAAATGGGAGAAATATTGCCTTATACGCTACAGAATGGGCGCATAAATGGGGAATTGGGCAAAAAGGAAAAGACAATGGTGTTTTTTTATTAGTAGTAAAAAACGATAGAAAACTTACCATAAGAACAGGCTACGGAACAGAGCACTTACTTACAGACGCTTATTCAAGACGAATTATAGAACAAGTCATTAAACCTGAATTTAAACAAGGAAATTTTTACCGTGGTATAGATAAAGGAACTACCTATATTATTAAAGCCTTAAACGGCGAATTTAAAGCCAATCCAAAGACTACAAAAAATGATGGAGACGGTTTTATGATTGTTTTTTTGGTATTCTTTATTATCATATTAATTATTATCCTTTTTAATAACAATAATAACGGGAGAGGTTATAAAGACGATGGCACACGTTCTATTTTAGAAACTATTATTTTGAGTAATAGAGGTCGTGGTGGTTTTTCTGGCGGTGGTTTTGGCGGAAGCTCAGGTGGTTTTGGTGGAAGCTCTGGTGGAGGATTTAGTGGAGGCTTTGGTGGCGGAGGCTTTGGCGGAGGAGGAGCTTCTGGAAGTTGGTAATTGTTTTATATAATTAGAGATTTTTTTATAAATAAGTTAGCATTACTTATTCTGATTATAAATAACGATTCTTGATTATTGTCATATTTTGCATTTTTAATTCATATTATCTTTATGGTAAATTAGTAGGGTTTTAATTTACCCTATTTTTATTATAAATCATTAATTACCAATCAAAATGAAAAAATCAAGTTTAATTATTTTAACAATAAGTTTTATACTTATAACATTAAGTTCTTTTGCTCAAAAAATTGCACCTTATATTAAGGTTGGAACTTCATCAAAAAATATTAATGAATTATCAAAAGATATTAAATCCGCTTTAGTTTCTAATGATTTTATTTATTTAGGACAATATGCTCCTGGAGGAAAATCTAATTTAAAAGTAATTACTTTTACTTCAAAAAACATTATGAATACCGTTCTTAAGGTAAAAGATAGAGGTGCTTTAGCAGCTGTATTAACGGTTGCTTTAGTTAAAAAAGGAAACACAACAACTATTTCGTATTTAAATCCTGATTATATTTTTAATGCTTATTTGCGTTCTTCTTATGATAAATTTGCAGTAACTTTAGGTAACGTTTCTTTGGATTTAAAAAAGGCGTTATCACCTTTTGGTACAGACTTTTTTGGTTTTGGAGGTGCTTTAACAAAAAATGAACTTCGTAAATATCACTATAAAGTAATGATGCCATATTTTTCTGACCCTGTTACGTTAAAAGAATTTTCTTCATTTAATGAAGGTGTTAAAGTGATAAAACAAAATCTCTCTAATAAAAAAGGAAACACAAAAAAAGTCTATGAACTTGTTTTTAACAATAGTAAAATTGCAGTTTTTGGAGTAGCATTAACTAGTAAAGAAGAAGGTGAAGGCTCGTTTTTACCAATTATTGGTGAAGATAATATTGCAGGAATGCCATATCAAATAATACTTCAAGGGAATAAAGCAACTATGTTACATGGTCGTTATGGTTTAGCTATTCATTGGCCAGAATTATCTATGGGAACTTTTATGAAAATTATGAGTACTCCAGGATATATTGAAGACTCTTTAAAAGGATTGACAGAATAGGTGAATTCACGAATTATATTGGCAGTTTTGCACTTGGGTTGGTCTATATTTCTACTATTAAATTAATAAGCATTGGGTTGTTTTCTAAAACAAATTCAGACAATACATCAGATTGTAAATATTTAAAAAACGCTTCTCTTTGAGTTGCTGAAATGCTATTACTAAATTCTTCAAAGTAAACTAACTTTAATTGATTTTTGTTATTGATTTGGTTTAAAAGTTTAAGCCTTCTTTTTAAATTATTCGTTACACCAATAGTAGCTAAATTATTTAGGTAATTATAAGTTATATATGTGAAGTACTTTTCCATTATTTTAGTTTAAAAAAAGCTGATTAAAACTATAATTTATTAAAATATTTACAAACAATTTAAACTTCTGTTCTAATGCAGCTTTTTGTTTTTTTATAGCAATTGCAATTTTATTTAATGGTTTTTATTTCACTTAAAGCAGATTGTTTCCCTTTTTTAGTATAAGCTTTTATAGCATAAGCTACTTTATCTTTACTTAAAAAATCTTCAAATGAGTTGTTCTTTGATTGTTTATATTGTTTTAATTTTTGATTGTTTATTCTTTTGTAAATAACAAAATAAATATTTTTATTATTGGTGTTGTAATTCCATTTTAAATGAATTTTAGAATCCTTTTTACTGACAGTAAATTGTGTAATTGAGGGTAAAACACCTTTATCAACCAGTTTAGTATAAACAGTAACAGCATAATTAGAAAATAGATTTGCATTATCTTGTGCTCTCAAACTATAATAGTAGGTTACATTTTTTTGCACCTTTTTATCTACATAATTAATTTGATTTTTTTCTATCTCTGAAAGTACTTCCCATTTTCCTTCTAAACTTGATTTTCTGTACAGAATATGGTTTTTTAAATCTCTACTTGTGCTTAAAGCAAATGTCAATTCAATTTTATTTTCATAAGCTTTTATGGTTTTAAAAACTGGAGTACTTGGTGGTATGGTATCAGGTCTTTTTAATACATAAATATCAGAAAAATCTGATTGATTATAATGATAATCAAGCGCCTTTACTCTATAATAAATATGTTTGGTTAATGAATTTAGAGATATGGTGTCTTTAAAGGTTGTTTTGATATTGCTTTGTGGACTATCTATACTTTTAAAACCTTCTTGAATAACAGAAAATTCATGTTTCTCGCTATTTGCTCTAAATAATCGGTAACCCATGAGGTCTTTTTCTTTATTTAATTCAATGTTAATTTTGGCAACACCTAAAGAATTAATAGTAATTGATTTTATAATGGGTTTTTTAGGAGGAATAGAATCGGTTAAAACCACAGCAAAAGGTGTAGAAGAACTAATGTTATTTGCAGTATCAATGGCTTGAACAATATAGTAATTTGTTTGTTCTTTACTAAAGGTTTTATCAATAACGTTGTGGGTGTTTTTAGATAACAAGTTTTTGTGTAAAATAGTAAACTTTCCTTTGTTTTTTGTGGATCTTGCAACAGCAAAACCTTTTAAATCTTTTGGAGTGTTTTTCATAGTCCATTTTATAAATACTTCATTTGGTTTTTTATGCTCAGGTTTTAGTAGATTAGGTGTTGGCGGAGGAGTTAAATCAACTGAATTAGTAGTGGTTTCAAAAAGTTTAATTCGTTCTCCAAAAACAGAAGAAGCATAAAAAACATAGGTGTATTTTTTATAATTTAGTAGGTTTTTATCTACATATCCATAAGGTATTTTTGAGTTTTTAAGTTTAATGGTAGTATATATTGGCGATTTATTGAGTTTTATAAAATTTGTTTTTCCAAAATCTGCTCGTTCAATTTCAAAACCGTGAAGTGTTGGAATTTCTTCCCAATAAAAACTAAGATGAGTATCTCCTTGTTTTACATAAAAATAATTTTTATAATTTGGTTTTTCTTCTTGTGCAGTTATTGAAAACACGCTACTTTTAATTTGATATTTATTATCTGAAGTAGTAAGTTTTGCTCTGTATTGATAGGTTTTTCCTTTTATTGCCGTTTTGTCATAAAAACTAAGACCTAGTGCTTCGGCAATATGTTTGTCTTTTAAAGCTGATAAAAGAGTTATTAAATAGCTTAAATCTTCATTAGATTTTTTATCGATTAAATCTTTAATTCCATTACTAAAATCTATTTTTTCAACACCATTTTCTTCTAATATACTTTCATAAAAGAATACTGCCATTTGTATTTGCTTTTTCTTTGTAATGTTTGTTTCACTATTGATTAATTTTTCCCATTCTATCTTAGAAAATGGTTTTACTTCTCCAATTTTGCTAAAAGACGAACTGTTTACAGGAGCTCTTTCTATGGTATATCCATTTTTTACACCCAAATTTAAGAGGTGCTTTTTTGAAGGAATAATTCGTAATTCCACACCACTTAATGTAGTATATCTCGCAAAGGTTTTAATTTCATTTTGTACATTCTCATTTTGAGAATAACCATTAATAGCGTTAAAAAAAATGCTAATTATTAGAAATATTATTTTTATATGTTTCATCTTAAACTCTTTTATGTTTTTATTAATGTTTACCTGTTTGTGTATTTGTTGCATTCGGATTTCTTTCTGTTCTAAAATCTTTTCTTTTTGAGGAACTATATACCACAGTATCCCAATTTCCATTGATATATTCTCTAAGTTTGGCTCTACTTCTCAAATGATAAATTGTATTGTAAGCTAAACGATTGCTTCTTATTGGAGTATTATTACTCTCTAAAATTTTATTAGAAAGCGGTTCAGGGTATCTAAATTCATCAATTATTGTATTTGGTCCTCCAATATGCATATTTCCAAGAGGAGTTATCCCCAAACCTACTTGTGTTCCGTTTCCAAAACTAGAACTGCTTGGTATTTGATAAGCAGGAGGATTTATAGCTACAGGATAAACAGTTGTAATGTTAGCAGTTGAGCTAATAGAACTCACATTTGCATTTTCACCAGCTACGTTAGGCATAGTTGCTATTCCCATATCAGCTACAGTAAATACTGTGGTTATATTTTCTAACATTTCACTTGGTACGTGATAAGGTTCTTGATTTTCTAAAGTAGTAATAAGCACTTCACCTAGATTATTGGTTTCTTCTTCAATGTCAATTTCAACCAATTCATTTGTATCAGAATCTAATTTAAACAGGTGATTTGTATAAGTTAGTTTAAACGTTCTTAATTTTACTTCGCCATTGCTTTGTTGTTCGGGAATATCAAATACTTCATTGGGTTTAAACGCATATTTAATAGTAAAAGGCGCTGTTATAGGTATGTTTCTTACTTGAGATGGATTGATGTATTGAATAAGATTTTGGTCTAATGCTGCTGTTGCATCTTCTTGAGTTATTGCAACGCCAGTATCTACTGTGCCAGAAGTACATTGTTCACCTGTTTGAAAACCCACATTAAATGGAATATGCATTCCCAATACACCAATATTTCCCTCTAATCTTCCAGCTGCATAACTAGGTCTAGGAAACTGCCCTTGTACCCAAGCACCAACATTAATATCTGCAATATTATAAGGAGACCAATGGTATTGATTTCCATTTTTGTTATATGCTTTTACACCAAGATTTGCTTTTGCATACATTCCTAAATTACCGTCAGCTCTCCAACCATTAATTCCCATAGGACTAAAACCTGCACAAGAACCGTTGTATTGAAGCATAGATAGGTTTAATTCTGCTCCTGCTGCAACATCATAATATACGTACACTTTTCTTGGGCGGTTACTACTTCCTTGCCAAATTTTTTGTTCACCTTCTGAAGTAAAGGAAAAATTTGCACCTAAAGCAAAGCCTTTACCCGTTGTACTGTTTATATCTACACCACCATTACCAATAGAATAACTTGGTTCATGACCAACTACAGCTGCATAATCCTGTTTAAATTTATTAGAAAAACCGTGAGGAGTTGGTATGTCATTTCCTACCATTAAATATTGGTTAACAACACCTACATCTTTTATATTTACACTATTTAGGTTTTCTGGTTCGCCAAATTTCATAAACCATTTATTGGTTCTTCCATTAATATCTAAATCAAAATGAACATTAGTAGCATCAACTGATTTAGATTCAAAACTAAGTGTAGTTCCAAATTGAAAATGTTTATTTGGAAAATTATAATCTGCGAAAAAATCACCATTAACCTGTGCATCATCACGAGAATCAAGACCAGCTCCAAGCCAAAATGCTCCTTCAAAACCGATACGTTCAATACCGTTTCTACCATTAAAATGTGCTAACAAATCAGCATCTGTATTAAAAATTTCTGCTTTAGGCGTTGTAGCAATCACGGTTTTAGCTTTTAAACCCCAACCTCCTTTTTTAGGTCTAAAAGTATATTTTCTACCATTAATTATTGGTTCCATATTTTTATAAGCTCCACCACCAAAACCTCTAAAGGCAAGACCTGGGAGAAATACAATAGCAGGAGGAGGCAAAATAGCATCAGCTTCAACTCGCCAATATCTATAATGATTGCCATTGTTTTGATAATTGGTATTTCCAAATTCAACTAAAGCATTAACACTTAAAGAAACAGATTTAAAATTTACACCAATAGTGCTTTTAAAACCTTTTCCATAAACAGGATCATCTTCGTTTCTAAATTCTAAAAAACCATCTATTTTAACTGCTGGAGTATCACTGTGAATTTCAGCTTTTGAGATATTTACTTTATCAAATTTTGGAGTAAATCTAAATTTATTTTCTGAGCGTTTATCAACAATAGATGATTCTATACCTAAAGTAGCTTTAGCACCAATATTTTCTGTAAAGTTTACAACTACATCAAAATCTAGACTTCCTTTTAAAAGCACATCACTATTTGCACTTAATCTTCTATACGAAATACGTTCAATGGTAATAGGAAATCCAGACATTTTTTTAGGAGGACTTGCAAAAGACCATGAACCAATATCAAAATCAAATTCTTGAGTTTTGCTTGTGTCATAATCCATACTTAGATTTTGAAAATCCATTTCCATAGATACTTTTCCAATAGGATTTCCTAAATCTACATTGTCCCAATGGTATGTACCATTTAAATTTATATCAAATTTCTTTTTATTTTTATCGATGTAAGCAGTGATGTTTGACGTGTTTTCTAGACTCATTGTTCCTTTTAATAAATCAACATTTATAGTATCTGGTTTTATGGTAAGTTGCACGCTATCTGATTGATGGTTATTTTGTGCAATTTGAAATAAAGCCTCATAATGTAGCGGGTTTTCAGTTTCATTAGGATTACTTACAGGTAAAGCCAATCTTCCAGCTACTGATGCTTCAACCAAATTATTTGATACCATTTCAAACTGGAAATTATCTACACTAGCAGTTAAATCTACTATACTCACTTCTTTAAATTCTAAAATATTATTTACTTCTGCTTTTAAAGAAATACCGTTATTATCTATTATTAAATTGCGAACATGAATATCTTTTGGAACGCCGTTTCTAACTTCCCAAGCTTCGGGTAAAGTAATTTGCACATTTTTAGCAAAAAAACCTCTGTACAATTCTGTTGTTTCTATATATCCTTCAGGAAAAGAAATGTTTGAAGCGTTTTGCGTATCACTCATATCATAAGTAATTTCTTCAGCCTGAATGACTACTCCACCTGATCCAACAATTTTGGATTTTGGAAGGGTTCCTGTTAAAATCATATTATCCCAATCTTGAGCTACGGTTGCTATATTTAGCGCAGTTTTTGAACTGCCATCATCGTCAAATGGAACTAACCAGTTTCTTGATAATTCTGCTTCTATTTCCATTCCAAATGCTGTAAATTCAGCATTTTCAAATTCAATATAACAACCAGGATGCGTTGTGTCATCAATAATTCCTTTTTTAAAGGTTAAATGTAAATTTTCATTGACATTAAATTCAATATTATCAATTAATTCTAAACGGTTTGCGCCTGAAGAGATCGTGTTTGGTCTAAAATCTATTCCAGATGCTTTAAATCCTATAAGCTGTTCATTGTCCCAACTAGGAGGAGTTGTTTTTGCTACCACTACATTTATTTCAGATTTATCAGAAAAGAAAGCCATTTCAGTAATTGCTATTTGATCTCCAGAAGGCAGATTAACACCAAGAGGTACTTTAATAGGATTTGTAAAGTCTTCGGTGCTATTGTACGGAATGTTAATTCCAGATGATTCAATCCACTGTACAACATCAGTTGCAACGGTATTTACCCACGGATTATTTAAACCTGCTTCCATAGCCCATTCTTGAGGATAAGTAGGAGTTTCTAGGTAAGTTTTTGCAATAATTTTTCCAGAAAGTAAGTGTTTATCTGTATTTACAGTAATATTTGAAAATTGCACATTTACTCGTGCTTTTAACCAATTGATATAGACTGTTCCTTCTCCAGAATATTTTCCGTCAGATTCAGTTAAAGTTGAGGTTGTAATTTCAAACTCGCCATTTAAACCTGCGTGTAAAGTATCATTTTCACTAAGTTCACCTTCATCATCATTTGTAGTTACAGTAGGAAGGTCTAAAATTGGATATAAATTTTCTTCATCACCAATTCTAAAATCTCCTAGACTTACAAAGCCATTATTTTGATTAAAGTATGGTGTGTCATTAAGCATCATAGGCTTCACGCTCCAGATATAATGGGTAATTTCATCACGAGGCACATCTATATCCATTGGAAAATAAAACTGATTTACTCCTATAACTTCTTCTTCAATAATAGGATAATTAGATAAAAATGCCTGATTTGCATCTTGTCCATTTTCTACTTTTACAACCGCAATTAAGTATTTAATACCATCTTGTCCCGAAGGAGGTGGACTCATTGGAGTCCACCTAAATATGATACTTGGTACCATGTTTGAAGGGATTCTAATATTTTCTATTGGATATATTAATTCAGGCATTTGATAACTTGTAATTATCATAGGTCTGCAAATTTCTTGTGTACTGTAAAGAATTCCTCCTTGTAAATCTACTAGTGAAATGCAGAAAGAATAATTACCAGCAGGAAGTAAGCCAGTACTTGTAATGGTTTCTCTTTGAGCATTTTCATCATAAATATCTAAGGCGTTATAAGGTATAATCATATCAGCCAAGTAGGTTTCTGAACCAAAAGGAAGTTCCATTATAGGCATATCTTGTAATCTTGTTTCTGCAACCAAACGGTTATCAATATAAATTTTAGCTTTTATTTTATATTGCATTCCTACATCACTAGAATTGGAATTAGTAACAGTTAAAATTGCCATTTCATTTCTATTTTCCCATTCAGATATTTGTGGTGTAGGTCTTGTACTTACATTAAAACTAACTGAAATCTGTGCATAACTAAAACTGCTTATGAGAATAACGGCAAAGAGAATGAATTTTTTAATTGAATTATTCATAATTATAATTTTTTAGTTAATGAAACTTGTATTTTATTTTCGTTTGAAATTGCATTTGGTCTGTAAGAGCCATACCTGTTATTATTAAGACTATACAACATATTAGCTTGCATACTTTTATTTATTTTATAGCCAAGTTTAAGCCTAATATTTAATCTGTTATCTGGCGTAAAATCGTTGCGTTTTAAATTAGTCATAGTAAACATTACATTAGATTTTAACTTTTTATCAAAAAACCGATAACCTAAATTTACACCGTAATTAAGTAAATTAAAATTGCTTAAAGCGGATGAATTTTTAAGATATAACACATTTGCACCAAGAGTTAAAGGTGTATTTGTATAAGATAAAATATAGTTGGCGTTGTAACTATTGGAAGTAGTATTAATAAAAGAATCAGATAAAAAGTCATATTGATTAAAAGTGTCTAAATTGGCATTTAATGTAATCTGCTGAAATTTAGTTTTTGATTTTATCTGATAAGTAGGAGTTAATGAATACGAATTATTTACCATTTCAATCCGCAAAGAATTATCTGTTACATTATTTCTAAAACCAAAATTATTATAACTAGCATTTATAGATAATTGCTCGGTTAATTGAGTAAAGACGTTTAAATTTGTAATAAAACGACTGTTTTTACTCAATTTGGTGTTTTTAATATTATTTGTTCTTAAACCAATGGTTGCTTTTATATTTAGCTTATTTTTTAAAAACCTTGTATTGGTATTTATTTTATAATCTTTTAAATCTACTTCTTGATTTCTATAACCTACAAATAAATAGCCAGGACCAACATATCTGTATTCTCCACCAATGCTAAAACTTTTTTTGTGATAGTTAATACTTGTTGTGTGAGCATAATCAATTGCACTTGAGTTGTTTATTTTTATAAAGGAATTGTCACTACTTATCAGATTATTATCGGCTAATAAATCTACTGTTTTAATAGAAGCAGCAGTTTCTGTTTTGAAATTAATGTTTTTAGTAATTTTTAATTCTGCATAAGGCGATAGGTTAATTCCTTCCATAGGTTTTACACCTATTGGAGCATCAATAACCGAAGTTACATCATCTTTAATCTTTACAAAGTTTAGCGTTATTTTAGAACCGTTGAGTTTTCCCCAACCCACTCTGGTAGCAATCATATTTTGTTTATAAGCTCCTTGTACGTTTAATAAAGCGTCTGGCTCAATGGCAAATTGTGAATTTCCATAATTGGCAGAAAAGATTATTTTTTTAGGATTTATATCAAAACCAACTCCAAATATTTGAATGTTTCCTGTGGTTAATTCAGAAAATTTAGGAGTGTTAGAGCCTATTTTAAAGTGCATCCATTTATAATTTGGATTGATATGAAAATTATTTCTTGGATTTCTAATGTAGTTGTAAACACCTTCTTCTGGTAAAGTTGGATAATTATAAGTTGTTTTTTGGTTACTTATATTAATTCCTATAGGAATATTTAAGTATTTACCTATATGTATAGTTGAATTAGCAGTAAGTCTTACTAAATCTTTTGGATATCTTGGTCTAAAGTCTGGATAGTTTGATGTATTATAGTTGTAATTTTCGTATGAAAGAGTAATTAAACCATCAATTTTTATTTCTTGACTAGTGTTTGTTTGTGCATTTGTTGTAAGAGAAGAAATAAATAACACGATGAAATATCTAAAGAATATAAAGTTATTTTTTAACATCATTTAGCTTGTTTTAGAATATAACCAAAGATATTTGTAACAATTTATTTTGAATGCTTAATTTATAATACACCAATAGATATTTTATATTTACTTAACTATAAGCGAATTATAAAATATAAAAAACTTACGGATTTATAATTCTGTAAGAAAATAATTAATTTTGATGTGATTTTCTGTATTTAGAAGGCGTACTATTTGTTTCTTTTTTAAAGGACGCATTAAAAGTAGAAATAGAATTAAAACCAGAATCATAAGCAACAGCTTCAATTTTTAGAACGGTTTCTGTGAGTAGTCTTTTTGCTTCTTCAATTCTGTATTTATTTATAAATTCATGAAAACTGCATTGGTGATTTTGATTGATGACTTGTGATAAGTAGTGCGATTTAGAGTTAATCATTATTGCTAACTTTTGTAATGACAAGTCTGCTTCTAAATAAGGTTTTTCTTTAGCCAAAAGCTGAAGGAGTCTTTTGTTGATTGATTGTGCTTCTTCTTTTTTTAATGAAGAATGACTGTATTTTAAAGCTTCTTTTTGTTTTATATACTGTTTTTTAAGATATAGCTTGTGCAAAATAAATGCTAAAAATAGCACAACAAAAAATAGAATAATTAAACTATAAAATAGAGAAGATTCGTAAAAATGAGGTGCTATTTGTATATCAATACTTTTAATCTGATTACTCCATATTCCATCATTATTGGCTCCTTTATATTTAAACGTAAAATGACCTTTTGGCAAATTAAAATATTCAATATGATGTTTACTGTTTTTGTAATTCCATGTGCTATCAATTCCTTTTAAAAAATAAGCTATTTTATTTTTCTGTGGTTGGATGTAATTTAATACTGCCAAATCTATCTCTAAATGATTTTCATTAGGTTTTAAATGATTGACCAATTTTACAGGTAATTGTTTTCCGTTTACTTTAAAATCAGTTATAATTGTTGTGGGTTGATATGTGTTTATGGGAAGGTTTGAAGGATTAAAACTAGTGAGTCCAGAAATTCCTCCAAAATATATATTACCTTCATGGTCTTTGTGCTTTACTGCACTAGAAAATTCTAATTCTTGAAGACCTATATTATCTATATATAATTTATTTTTAAGACCATCTGTTCTATTATAATTTGTAAACTGTTGGGTAATTAAATTAAATTTAGCAATAGTATTTGTTGTGGCAATCCATAAATTACCTTGATTATCATCAAGAATACTTTTTACATTGTTGTCTGGAAGTCCGTCTTTTTTTAAGTATGTTTTAAATTGTTTTGTTTTAAAATCATATTTGGTTAATCCACCTTCATAAGAACCAATCCATAGCGCATTATTTTTTTCAAATAAGCTATTAATTCTGTTTGCTCCAATTGAATTTTTATCACTTTGTTTAAATCTTGTAAAATTCCCTGTTTGTTCATTAAATTTATTCAAGCCATCAAAAGTACCAATCCACAATGTATTGTTGGAGTCAACTAATAAATTTCGAATGCTGTTATTACTTAATGATTTTGGATTGTCTGTTTCGTGAGAAAACCGATAAAATTGTTCTTTTTCAGGAATTAATTTGGATAACCCTTTTGTTGTTCCAATCCAAATAGTATGATTTTTTCCTTCGGTTAATGATAAAATAGTGTTCGAAATGATACTGTTATAATTATCTTTATTGTATTTATAATGTATTGTTTTTTTTGTTTTTGTATTGTGTTTATACAATCCATTATTAGTACCAATCCATAATAATTCTTTAGAATCAAATAGAAGAGATATCACCCAATTATGTTCAATATTTTCAATGATTGAAGTGCTTTTTTTAAAATGAATTTTCTTGTTTTTTTTATTAGCATAATACAACCCGTTACCAGCAGTTCCTAACCAAATATTATCATTTTTATCTGTTGTGATGGCTAAATATTCAACGTTTGGAAGTTTATTTTTCTCACCTGCAATAATGGTAAACTTGTCTTGTTTTTTTAAAATATCAATTCCACTAAATTCGTGTCCAAACCATAGGTAACCAGCCTTGTCTTGAAACCCAGAATGCACAATATTATTTGATAAAGTATTGCTGTTTTTTTTATCAGGATATATTTTAATAACCATTTTACGATTTGGTAGTATTTTGTATAAACCTTCAAACCACGTTCCTAACCAAATAGTATGTTGCTTATCTTCAAAGAGAAACATCACCGTTAATCTATCTGCTATTTTCCAATGTGTTTCAAAAATAAATTTTTTAAACTTTTTATTTATTGGGTTATAACGTAACAGATATCCGTAAGATGTACTTATCCAAATATATCCCTTATGATCTTGTATTAAATTATATGCAGAATAGATTTGAGTACTTCCAGATTTAATAAAATGCTTTTTATCAATTAAAGGGATTTCTGTAAATTCCTTAGTCTTTGTGTTAAATGTTAAAATATATAATTGATTAGTTGTGATATAAATTGTACCATCTTTGGTAAGTAACAATCTATCAATACCAATATTTTTATAATTGTATTTTTTGAGTTTTTGGGTTTCTTTATTGTAACTATATAAATTTCTGTTTGAGCTTATCCAAAGTAAGCCTTTTTTATCTTGAATAATATCTTTAATTCTATCTCCTGTAATCCCTTTAATTGATGTAAAATCATTTGTTTTTGGATTGTATTTACTCAACACAGCAGGTTCTGTTCCTACCCAAACAATTCCTTTATTATCTATAAAAACACGTTCAACAAAATTTCCACCAATTGTATGCTTCTTTTTGGGATTGTTTTTATAATGAATATCTGTTTTACCGTTGTATTTAACCAATCCATTTTTAGTAGCAAACCACATATTACCAATACTATCTTGATTGATGTAGGTAATGCTATTTTGCTCCATTCCGCCTGAAATTCTTTTCTTATAAAAATGAGAGTGTTTAAACGATTTTTCTTGGTTTAAAATAAGAGAATCTAAAGCTTGAGAGCTTATTCTTACGGGAAAGAATAAAAATAAGATATACACAAAAAAAACCTTAGCATTCATATTGAATTTAATAGCTGTTTTAAAACTTAAAATTAAGAAAATAGTTACATATATACAAAAGAATTTGTTATGTAATGCAATAATGGAGTAAAAAATATTGAATAGCCTATTTTTGTAAGATTAAAACTCCAAAACTTCAATTCTATTTCTATGTAAAATAATTTTACCTTCGTTTTCAAGTTGTTTTAGTAATCTAGAAATCACCACTCTAGAAGTGTTTAAATCTAAAGCTATTTCTTGGTGTGTAGTATTTAAGGTAGTATCTCGTAAAATTTTTACTTTATCAGCTAAATATTTAAACAAACGTTGATCCATTCGCATAAAGGCTAAAGTATCTATGGCTTCAATCATTTCATCTAGTCTGCTACTGTAACTTTCTATTACAAATTCACGCCAAGATTTGTATTTTGCCATCCATTCTTCTAATTTTTGAACAGGAATATAAATAGCTTCACTTTCTTTTTCAGCAACACCTCTCACTTTAGATTTAGAATGATTTAAGCAATTAACAAAAGAGATAGCGCAAGTATCACCTCGTTCTAAGAAATATAAAACAATTTCATCTCCATTATTATCTTCACGTACAATTTTAATTGCACCATTAAGTAAAAGAGGAACTTGTTTAATGCTATTACCTATATCAATAAGTAAATCGCCTTTTTGAAGTTTTACTAAACTACCGTATTGTTCAATTTCTCGAAGTAATTCAGGTTCAAAAACAATACTAAAGTAATCTTGTAATTTAAGTCTCATTTTATAGGTAGTTAATGTGTGCAAGATACGTTATTTTTTTTAATTGATTAGTTCAAGGTAATAAAAAAAGACTGTCTTTTCAGACAGTCTTTTAAAATTTGGTTAATTATAGGTTTAGAAAATATATCTTAAACCAAATTGCATTTGCCATCTAGATAATAAACTAGAGTCATAGGCAAAAGTTTCAGTAACTGTGCCGTCAAAAGTGTAAGTAGGAATTCTTGTAGCATCATCAACTGTAACACCAATTGGTGAAACTGATCTAGGTGTTTGAACAACTCCCCATTTTGAGTTTAACATGTTGCCAACATTTAAAATATCAATACTAAATTGTAGTTTATTTTTATCACTTATTTTATATTCTTGCATAATTTTCATATCCCATTTTCCTCTCCATGGAGATAATGCTCCGTAACGTTCTGCGTATTCGCCTCTATGCTCACTTAAATAATCATCTTGTTTGATGTATTCATTCCATGCATCTCCTTGACCTGCTCCTGAAAAAGTCATTGAAGCAATTTCAGATTCTGTTGGAATATACAATAAGTCGTTATTTTGACCAGAACTGTCGTTATTAATATTACCTGCGTAAGTATAAGAAAAACGACCTCCTTTTGCATATTCATAAAATGTAGAAATTAAGGTTGAATGTTTTCCTCCACCGTAATTGAATTTTTTAGAAATCACACCAACTACTCTGTGTTTATCTCCGTATTTTGAAGGTGTTAAAACCGCTTCATTAGCGTCTCCTAAATTTGGGTTAAAATCAAAAGCATCACCAGTAATTTCTGCCTCAATAGAATTTACAGATTTAGCATCTAAATAGTTATATGCTAAACTTGCATATAAATTATTTTCGAAAGATTTTTTAATTTTAAAAGAAGCATTAAAAGCATATCCTTGATCTGTATTTGTGAAAACGTAAGCGTTTTTTGGATCACCCCATGGTTGAAATTGCAAATAATCAGAACTGTCATAAATAGGACGATTGTCAATTCCAACAAGATTTTGTGAAGGGTTTTTTAAATTCCAATTTTGCACATGAGCAGCAATTAAATCTTTTGTATAAGATAAATCAGTTGAAATAACAAAACCATTTTCTAATTTTTTATCCATACCTAGACTAGACTTCCAAACTTTTGGCCATTGAAAATCTTTATCTACAATCTGAAAAAAGCCATCATCTGCACCACTTACTTGGTTTCCTAACCAAACGAATGGTAATCTTCCAGTAAACACTCCTGTTCCTCCACGAACTTGCATAGATTTATCTCCTTTAGCATCCCAATTGAAACCAAATCTTGGTGATATAATTGCTTTATCAGTAGGAAGTGTTGTAGATTTTAATTTTACAACTTCGTTAGTATTTGGATTGTAATAATCTAAGGCCTCATCTCTTGAAGCACCATTTGCAGTATCCATATATTTTTGAATTAAATCTGAAGTATTAAAATACATTGGCTTATCAATTCTTAATCCGAATGTTAATTTTAAATTATCAGTAGCACTCCATTCGTCTTGCACGTAACCTGCTAACTGACCAACATTTAACTCTGCTAATCTCCAACCATTATCAACTCCTGTTCCAGTAGAATTCATACTATCATAGGTGTTTTGTGCATTAGTAAATGATGAGCCATAATGATTGATTAGAAATTGTTGGAATGCTATAGGATCAAATGCTCCAGTCGTATTATCAATATAATTATAATCAATGTTTGTATCTGTATTATAGTCATAATAAATATCATTATCAATATCTACATGTCCAGCAAAATCAAAACCATAAGCTAATAAGTTAAATGAGTTTTTAAACATAAATTTTTCAAAATTAAAACCTAAAGTTAAATTATGTTTATTCATTAAAATATTTACATTATCAGAAATTTGAAATACTTTTTGGTCTAATCTGTTATTTATAGAAAAAGGCTCGTGACCAGCAACAATGTAATTATTCCCTCCTTTATAGATGTTTATTGAAGGAGCTGGTGTTGATTTTGGATTTCTAAAATCATCAAAATGAGTATAACCCATTTGATATTTATTAGAGATTTTATCAGAAAAATCAGAATTTAATTCTAATAAATAAGACTGTATTTTGTTGTTGATTTGGTAACCCGTATTTTCAAACTGTAAAGTATTGTAACTAGGTCCTCTTGAAGTAATTGCTGTTGGATGAGCTGGTTTTTCTTTAGAAGCATCTAAAAAGTTATAGATAACTGCTAATTTGTGTTTATCACTTAGATTGTAATCTAACTTTAAAATTCCTTTTGTTGAACCAGATTCGTGAGTAAAACCTTGAATCGCACCACTATCCCAACCTAAAGTTGATAAGGCATCTTGTACCAATACCATATCACTTAACAATACAGAAGATTCGTTAATACCTTGTGTTGTATCACCATTGTTTGGAACCCAGTTTGAACCAGCGTCTGTTCTATCTTCTTTTTCAAAGTTCGCAAAGAAGAATAATTTGTTTTTAATAATTGGCCCACCAATACTAGCACCATATTGCGCTTGTTTTAGTTCTGGAACAAAGATATCATCACCCATTACTTTTGAGCCTGTTAAATCTTGGTTTCTGTAAAAACCATAAGCTGTACCATGAAATTCATTTGTACCAGATTTTGTAACTGCATTTACAGAGGCTCCTGTAAAACCAGACATAGATACATCATAAGGCGCAGTTGAAACTTGAATTTGCTCAATAGCATCAATAGAAATTGGAGAAGATCCTGTTTGTCCTCCAGGAGTTGCAGCATCTAAACCAAATGGATTGTTAAAAATAGAACCATCTAAAGTAAAGTTATTAAATTGGTCATTTCTACCGCCAAAAGAACCTCCACTTGAAGAAGGGTCTAATCTATAAAAGTCCGCAGCTGAACGTGAAATAGAAGGCATTGAACTTAGTTCTTTAGCTCCTAATGAGGTTTCTGCTCCTGTTCTTCCACTGTTGAACGTTTTGTTTTTTCCTCCTTGAATAACAACAGCTTCTAGATTTTCACCAGCTTGAGCCATTTTTACGTCTAAGTTAAATGTTTGCCCTAATTGTAAGTAAACATCTTTAACTTCTTGTTTTTGGAAACCTACATAACTTACAGTTACGGTATAAGGTCCTCCAACTTTCATGTTTCTAATGGCATAATTACCACTAAATTGTGATACTGATCCGTATTTTGAACCTGTTGGAACATGTATAGCAACAACACTAGCTCCTGCTAAAGGCTCGCCTTGGTCGTCTAATACGGTTCCGCTCATAGATGATGTTGTTGTTTGAGAATACCCCAAAAAACTTACAACTAGCATTAAAATAATAAGTAAATTTTTGTTCATTGTGTTAATGTTTTAGATTAGATTGCAAAGATAAGATGAAAAACATAAAAATTTAACCTAAAAATAACTAATTATTAACGTTTTATTGTTGATATCTCTATAATCTCAATGTATTACTATGCTAAAACCAATGTTAAGTTTTTGATGAATTTTATTGGTTTTAAAAAAATCAAATTTAGATTTATTCTAAACAAGAAAATTAGTAACTTTGTTGTTTATTTTTAAAATGTAATGAACCATGGGAAGAATAGCAGAATCTGAATTAATTTTAAATCCAGATGGTAGTGTTTATCATTTAAACCTTCAACCAGAAAATATTGGTGAATTAATCATCTTTGTAGGTGATCAAAACAGAGTACCAAAAGTTGCCAAACACTTTGATAGTATTGAATTTGAAACTCAAAAAAGAGAGTTTAGAACCATTACTGGATATTTTAAAGGAAAGAAAATAACAGTTATGAGTACTGGTATTGGTCCAGACAATATTGACATTGTTGTAAATGAGTTAGACGCTTTAGTAAACATTGATTTAAAAAACAGAACGGTTAAAAAAGAACATAAATCACTTACTATTGTAAGAATTGGAACTTCAGGTTCTTTACAAGCAGATATCCCAGTAGATAGTTATGTTTTAGCAAAATACGGTTTGGGTTTTGACGGTATGTTACACGCTTACGACTGTGAACATATCCTTGAAAAAGAAATGGAAGATGCTTTTATTAAGCACACTAATTACAGTCCCAGAAAATCTAGACCTTATATTGTTGCCAATAGTTCAGAAGTTGAGGTAAAATTATCATCAGATAAAATTTTTACTGGTATTACAGGAACTGCTGGTGGATTTTATGGTCCACAAGGTAGAATTTTACGTTTGCCAATTCAAGATAATGACTTAAATAATAAAATTGATTCTTTTGATTTTAATGGTGTAAAAGTTACCAATTTAGAAATGGAAACTTCTGCAATTTATGGATTGTCTAAGTTATTAGGTCATAAAGCGGTTTCTATGAATTGTATTATTGCAAATAGAGCAAACGGAACATTTAGTGATGATCCATATAAAGCTGTTGAAGGACTTATTGAATATACTTTGAATAAGTTGGTGGAATAAAACCCATCTTCCGTCTTCCCAAAGGGAAGAAACTAAAATCAATTATTTTTAGTCCTGTTTTTTGATTAATTACCACTACTGTAATACCTTTAAAAAAATAGATTTTAATTAGTAATGGTAACACATAAACACAAATATAATACGGACAAAGTCTCTACCCTTCGGGAAGACGGAAGAAGGGAACTTCTTATCCTTTCTTCTGTATGGGTTGAGCCTAATTCTTCTGCTGCTGGCAGTAGAATGTTGCAATTAATACGTCTTTTTCAAAAAGCGAATTATCAAATAACCTATGCAAGTACCGCTTTAAAAAGTGATAATGCAATTGATTTAATTAAATTAGGAATTGATTCTATTTCTATTCAATTAAATAATGCTAGTTTTGATGATTTTATTAAAAAATTAAATCCAGATGTGGTTCTTTTTGATCGTTTTATGATAGAAGAACAGTTTGGATGGCGAGTTGCTGAAATTTTACCAAATGCGCTTAGAATTTTAGACACTGAAGACTTACATTGTTTACGAAAAACACGAGAAATTGCTGTAAAAAAGGAGTTGAAATTTCAAGAAGAAGATTTGTTGAAATCTGATATCGCAAAACGAGAAATTGCAAGTATTTTACGTTGTGATTTATCTTTGATAATTTCTACTTATGAAATGAAGTTATTAAAAAAGGTGTTTAAAATTGATGATAATCTTCTTTATTACATTCCTTTTCTTTTGAATGGAATTAAAGATTCACAAATAGCAAGACTTCCCAAATTTGAAGAACGTAATCACTTTTATTTTATAGGTAATTTTTTACATCAACCTAATTACGATGCTGTTTTGTTCTTAAAACAAGAAATTTGGCCATTAATTTCTAAGCAATTACCAAAAGCTGAATTGCATATTTACGGTGCTTATCCTTCACAAAAAATAACACAACTAAACAATGTAAAAGAACGATTTTTAATAAAAGGAAAACTAGCAGACTTAAATAAATTAAAACAATATAGAATTTGCTTAGCTCCAATACGATTTGGTGCTGGTCTTAAAGGAAAATTAATTGAAACCATGCAATTTGGAACACCAAACGTTACTACAAAAATTGGAGCAGAAGGATTAAATTCAACTAAAAATTGGAATGGTTTTATTGAAAATAATTCTGATAAATTTAGCCAATCTGCTATTGAATTATTTACTGATAAAATTACTTGGAAAAAATCACAATTAAACGGATTTAAGATAATAAACACATTCAATAAACAGTATTTTGAAACTGATTTTATAGATAAATTACATCAGCTCAAGCTGAATTTAGATCAACATAGAACCCATAATTTTATAGGAGAATTATTGCAATACCACACCTTAAAAAGCACCAAATATCTTTCTAAATGGATTGAGGAAAAGAATAAGAACCTTTAAAAAAACTCCAAATTTTATAAAAATTTGGAGTTTAACCCGAATTATTCACAAATTTTCTATTACAAAGCCAAACTACCTGCTATAATTGAAAATGCTCGAAATTTATTTAGCTCAAAATTGGGCTACAATTAGCTCACGCATTTTTATTTGTTTTTTAAAGGTGTTCGTGAACCACTTCGTTAGGTTTCCTTCACTAAAAAA
>Ga0256840_1001295_pt1 | contig 23907 bp, 25 predicted proteins | sample 355202metaG_FD_185969 | JGI IMG/M metagenome (GOLD analysis project Ga0256840, IMG submission 185969) | Hydrothermal vent microbial communities from Mid Atlantic Ridge, Atlantic Ocean - 355-202 | ecosystem: Environmental > Aquatic > Marine > Hydrothermal vents | place: Atlantic Ocean: Mid...
AATTGGATGTGCCACAGTGATGGAACTGGTAGACTTGGTAGACTCAAAATCTTCTGCCTTAGGGCGTGTCGGTTCGAATCCGACCTGTGGTACCACATATATGAAAACTGTCTTCAGCAGACGGCTAAATTTGACTTGTCAATTTTTTATTTTGTTCGGTATTACCGAACCTACATTTTATTTCCCCTCTTTTATTTTCAATCATATATTTTTTTTGATATAATCTTTTAATATTATTATGTTCAATAAACAAAACCGTAGGTTCGGTAACACCGAACATCCACTTCCAACAAACATAGGAACCCCATGAAACTAGTAGTAGCCATCACAGGTGCATCAGGTGTAGAACTTGGTAAAAAATTTATAGACCACCTCCCCTCATATATAGAAGTCCATGTTATCACCACAGATAACGCTCTAACTGTTAACCATTTTGAAAACAAAAACAACATTACTTTTCATGACAACTCAAACATTGCAGCATCTATCGCTTCAGGCTCTTTTCAGGTTGATATCACCGTGGTTATACCTTGTAGCATGAACACACTTGCCAAAATAGCCTGTGGTATTGCAGACAATTTGGTAACACGAGTTGCAGCTGTAGCCATGAAAGAGCAAAAAAAGTTACTCTTGGCTCCACGAGAAATGCCCTTCTCTGCTATTGCCTTAGAAAACATGGAAAAACTGGCAAAACTAAATGTTATAATTGCACCACCTGTTATGGGATACTACTCAGAATCTCAAACAAAAGATGATATTGAAAAATTTATCATTGGAAAATGGTACGATGTTCTAAGAATAGAAAATAATTTATACGAAAGATGGAAATAATGAAAACCATAAAACGAGCCATATATCCAGGAACCTTTGATCCCATTACCAATGGTCATGTAGACATCATAACCAGAGCTGCTGAAATGTTTGACAAAGTAGTTGTGGCTGTTGCCAAAAACAAAGCCAAAGCTCCTATGTTTACTATAGACGAACGCGTTGCCATGGTAAAAAAAGCCACCAAGAGTATCTCAAATGTAAAAGTTATAAGCTTCCATTCTCTCTTGGTTGATTTGTCCGATGAGTTGGATGCCAACATCATAGTAAGAGGTATCAGAGCCGTTAGCGATTTTGAGTATGAGTTCCAAATGGGTTACGCCAACGCTTCACTAAAAAAAGAGCTAGAGACCATCTTTCTAATGCCACGTTTAGAGTACGCTTTTATAAGCTCTTCCATCGTTCGTTCCATTTTACCTTTCAATGGCAAAATAGAACATCTAGTCCCTCACTGTATACTACCCGATATATTGGAGAAAAAATAATGTATGTACTGTTTGAAGGCATTGACACCTGTGGAAAAACCACACAAATAGAACTCATAGCCGAAAAATTTGAACATGCCATCATCACCAAAGAACCGGGTGGTACAGAGTTTGGAAAACATGCACGAGAAATCTTACTAAAAGATTCTCTTTCTTCTAAAAGAGCCGAACTCTTACTCTTCTTAGCCGACAGAGCCGAACACTACGCAGAGGTTATTAAGCCCAACCCCAACAAACTCATCTTATCTGACAGAGGTTTCCTATCAGGCATAGGTTACGCCCTAGCCAATGGTGACTTTGACTTTAAGCATCTGTTAGAACTCAACAAATTTGCACTAGAAGAAAAGTTCCCTGACCTTATTATTCTTTTCCAGACCACTATGCAAACCCTACAAACAAGAATGGGCGAAAAAACCTTAGACGGTATAGAACTCAGAGGTTTAGAATATCTTATATCTGTCCAAACACACATGAGAGAAAGTTTAAATAAGTTAGATATCCCCTACCTACTTATAGATGCGACCGATAGTATTGAGAATATTCATGAGGTGATATTTAAAAGGATTCAGAACAATATTTGATTCGTTGGGTTTGATCCGTATTAAAAATGTAACAATATTCAGAATATACAAGTATAATTTCTTAAATAAAAAATAGGAAGTAATATGATAAATGCACTTAGAGGAATGAAAGACCTGACATTTGAGGAGAGTGAACGATTTGTGCATATCGTTACCACTGCTATTAAGATTTCTAAACGATACGGTTACAACTACATAGAGACACCCATTCTAGAAGAGACCAAACTTTTTAAACGTTCTGTTGGTGAGAGTTCGGATATTGTCGGTAAAGAGATGTATCAGTTTATGGACAAAGGAGACAACGATGTCTGTATGCGTCCTGAAGGAACAGCTGGTGTGGTACGCTCTTTTGTTCAAGCAAAGCTAGACCGACGACAAAACGAGAAGTTTAAGTTCTACTACTACGGACCGATGTTTCGTTATGAGCGACCACAAAAGGGTCGTCTAAGAGAGTTTCACCAGTTTGGTTGTGAGAGTTTTGGAGAGGCTTCTGTTTATGAAGATTTCACCATTATTCAGATGGTTGGTGATATTTTTAAAGCATTGGGTATAGGGTATGATTTACAAATCAACTCTTTGGGTTGTCCAACCTGTATGCCTCCTTATCGTGAAAAGCTTATAGGGTTTTTAACCGGGTGTAAAGATGAGTTGTGTGACGATTGTAACCGTCGAATTGAGACCAACCCTATTCGTGTGCTTGATTGTAAAAATGAGAAGTGTCAGTCACTTTTGACCAACTCGCCTAAACTGCTGGAAAATCTTTGTGATGTCTGTGATGCAGATTTTAAAAAATTGGTAAAATTACTTAAAAGTGAAAATATTAACTATCTGGTCGATACCAACTTGGTTAGAGGGCTTGACTACTACTCTAAGACTGCCTTTGAGTTTATAAGTAATGAGATTGGTTCACAGTCGGCTATTGCAGGTGGTGGTCGATACGATAAGCTTGTAGAGTTTCTTGATGGAAAACCGACCCCTGCTGTTGGTTTCGCTTTGGGGATAGAGAGAATAATGGAGCTTGTTCAGATGCCTGAAGTAGAACGTGAAGGGTACTACTTGGGTGCCATGGATGAGTCTTCTGTTGATATGCTCTTCCCTCTTGCTTCAAAAAAACGCTCTTCCGACAAAGTAACTTTGGAGTACAGTGCAAAGAAATTGAGGGCACACCTTAAGAATGCAGACAAGGTTAATGCCAGATATTGTGCTGTTATTGGTGAAGATGAGATGAAAAATGGTACAATTTGGGTTAAAGATTTAGTAGAAAAAAATGAAACATCTATTGCTCAAAGTGATTTTTAAAGGAGGTAGAGGATGAAACTAGGCGTAAACATAGACCATATAGCAACATTAAGAGAAGCTAGAATGATAGCTGACCCCAACCCCTTAGATGCATTAAGTATCGTACAACGAGCTGGTGCAGACCAAATAACCATTCACTTAAGAGAAGATAGACGGCATATTCAAGATATAGATGCACTTAATATTATTTACCACTCTGCTCTGCCTGTTAATTTAGAGTGTGCGATAGCTCCAGAAATGATTAATATAGCTTGTGAACTGCGTCCTCACCGTGTGACTTTGGTTCCAGAAAAACGTGAAGAGGTTACAACAGAAGGGGGACTAAATATTCTTGAAAATAATGAACAATTAAAGTTAACCATTGAACACTTACATAACAAAGAGATAGAGGTATCACTCTTTATTGACCCAACACTGGAAAATGTTGAGAAAGCAAAAGATTTAGAAGTAGAGTGGATTGAGTTTCACACAGGGAAATATGCCAACTTATATGCCATGCTCTACAGTAACTTATCCAACACGCACCACAATATACCCGAGCTAGAACTTCCCAAAAAAGCGTTGGCGACCATGATAGAAGATGAACTTGCAAACTTACGAATGCTAAGTTGTGATGCCATGGAACTTGACATAAAAGTTGCAGCAGGACATGGACTAAACTATCAAAATGTTAAAAATGTTGCAGATATTGAGACCATAGAAGAGTTAAACATTGGTCAAAGTATTATTGCACGTTCTATATTTACAGGGTTAGAACAAGCCATTATAGATATGCGAACGCTACTCATTCGCTAATGAAAAAAATTGCCATCAGCATTGGAGACCTCAATGGTATAGGTATCCAACTGGCTCTTGAAAATCATGATACCATTAAAAATATCGTAGAGCCTCTCTACTGTATTGATGAGGTGATGCTAGAAAAAGCTTCCAAACTTCTAAATCTTCCTATTCCTTCTGATTTTATCTGCGTAAAAAAAATTGCTAAATCATTCAGTATAAGACCATCAGAAGTGACCAAAGAGAGTGGTGTCTACAGTTTCGCCTCTTTTCTAAAAGCCGTTGAACTGGTGAAAATGGGTGATGTCGATGGAATAATGACCCTTCCGATTCATAAAAAAGCATGGGAGTTGGCAGGAGTTGACTTTAAAGGGCATACCGATGCCTTAAGAGAATTTTTCTTTGCTCCTGCCATTATGATGTTGGGAAGCCCTAAAATGTACGTCGCACTCTATACAGAGCATATTCCTCTTCATCAAGTTCCAGAAGAGATTAAAGATGTTCAAAAGTTATCTCAATTTCTCATTGATTTTTATGAAAGCATAGAAGAAGATTTAAAGGAAAATGAACCCATAGGCTTACTTGGTCTGAACCCCCATGCTGGAGATGATGGTGTTCTTGGGAATGAGGAGCAATATATAGAAGAAGCCAGAGCGATAGCACACAAAACCATAGGTAAAGAACTCTATACTAAACCACTTGTACCAGATGTTGCCTTTACCCCAAACTCTCGTAAAAACTACCGATACTTTGTTGCCATGTATCATGACCAAGGGTTGGCACCACTCAAAGCACTCTATTTTGATGAGGGAATTAACATCTCTTTAAATCTACCTATTATAAGAACTTCTGTTGACCATGGAACAGCATTTGACATTGCCTATAAAAATAAAAAGCTAAATAATCTTAGTTATATAAATGCTCTAAACTACTTTGTAACGACTTGATTACGTCCATTATCTTTGGCCTCATAGAGGGCTTTGTCTACCCGTTCAAAAAGTAGTGATGGTTTATCTCCCACTTTAAACTCGGTTACTCCAAAACTACAGGTTACTTTTCCTACCATATGAAATGGATGCTCACTCACCTCTTTACGAAGTCGAGAAGCCAACTTAGATGCCTGTTGACGAGAAGAAGACTCCGATACAATCATAAACTCTTCACCTCCCCAACGGGCAAAGGTATCACTCTCTCTTAAACTCATATTAATAAGGCGTGCTAGCTCAATCAATACTTTATCACCTACATTATGTCCATGAGTATCGTTAATGGCTTTAAAGTGATCAATATCTAACAAAATAATAGAGAATTTTAAATCATATCTATTGGCTCTATAAATCAGCCCATCAATCACTTCATTTAATTTCACGCGATTATAAATATTTGTTAAGGCATCATATTCAGCAAGTTTTTTAATATTTGTTTTCTCTTGCTCCAATACCGTGATGTTGTTAAAAGAGAGAAGGTACTGTTTAGTAAATTTTAATTTAGAAGCTTCTACCTGGAAATAGAAATCCATTTGATCTTGTTCAGAAAAAAGTTTCACTTTCGTATCCCTCTTATTCTTCATTTTAATTTCTTCAAACCATTTTTTTCCATAAGTGTACTTACTAATATAACCCTCTTCCTCAAGAAATAAATTACTTAAACTAACATGTCTGGCATTAAAATCTTTTACCGATTTAAAACCAAAAAACTCCAAACCTACACTGTTAATAAACGTGATTTTATCTTCATTATATAAAATAGTAATGTTGTTATTGGAGTCTAAAAATGATTTAACAAAAGAATGATATCGCTTGGTATAAGATAGATGTAAAAAAAACCAAAAGATTAGCGTTGTAATGAACGCAACCGTAACCACAGGCATATACTGTTCCATGTGCTAGAACACTCTAAAAAGAATTGTTGCTAAGATTTAAAGGATCACAGTTTTTACTCATGAAAGTTCTTTAATCATCTTCTCTGCTGCTTCTAAAGAACTGTCCAATTCAAATGCACGTTTATAGAATCGTAAAGCCTCTTCGTTCTTGCCCATATCATAGAGGGTATTTGCATAGTTATAGTAGTGAGGTGCATAATCACCATCCAGCTCAATTGAACGAATATGGTGTGTTACTGCTGCTTCATCTTCATTTAACTTATGCAATACATTCGCCAATGAAACATGTGCCATATCTTCATACTCATTCAAGTCAATCACTTGCATGTAAATCTCTCTAGCCTCGTCCAATCTGTTTAACTGTATCAGAACAAAACCATACTGTAGAAGGATTCCTTGGTTGTCAGGTTCTAAGATTAATGCTGATGAGAGTGCTTTATCTGCTTCGCTAAAATCTTCTTTTTCAATGGCTTTATCTGCCATAAAAAGTAACTGTTCAACCCTAGAAGGTTTAGGTATTGGACGAGAAAATGTTTTATTCATTTGGGTTATAGAACCAATCTGTTCATTCTCATTTTTTGCGTCGTAATCTATTCCACGCTTAGGAAAAGAACCAGAGAACAACTGTTTGAAAAAAAGATAAAAAACTGCTGCTGAAATTATTAAAAGTAAAAGTTGAAATGTGCTCATTGTCTCTCCATATTTGTTAATCATATAATAGACTAATATTACTTACAAAGTGCCATTTTATAGATAAAGTGAAGTAAATACAGAGAGCTAAGCACTCATATTAATTTATATCAATAAAAGAATGTTATTAATTCAACTGTTTAGAAAGCTTGGCAATTGCGTCGTCTAACTCTGCTCTGTTTTCATAAACGAATGAGTGCTTTTCTTCCTCACCAATGCGTATAAAGAGTCCATAACCCACTATCTCAACACGACCCTTAGCCTCTATATCTATCCACTCTAAACTCACTTCTGTCGTCTCAGCACCATGACCTGTTTTTACCACAACGGCAGGGTAAAGTTGTTTAATATCTTTTACGTTAAATTGTTTATCTTCTATTGTTAATATCTTCATAACGAGATTATAGTATAATCTTGTAAAATTTTAGGAGAATTGCCAATGAATTTAAATGCACAAATAAAATCAGACATTAAAGATGCCATGAGGGCTAAAGATGTTCAAAAAAGAGACACATTACGAAACATTCAAGTTGCTGTAAAAGATATAGAAGTCAATGAAAGAAGAGAGGTTACCGATGCTGATATAGAAGCAATCTTAGTAAAATATGCCAAGCAGAGAGAAGATGCCATGTCACAATTTAAAGAGGCTGGTCGTGACGACTTGGTAGAAAAGGAGGTTGCTGAATTGGCTATTATTAAAGCCTACCTACCAGAGCAAATGAGTGATGAAGAGTTAGAAGCCATATTAAAAGATATTATCGCTCAAACAGGTGCTACCTCTATGAAAGATATGGGAAAAGTAATGGGTGCTGCAAAATCTGCTATAGGAAGTAAAGCAGATGGTGGACGTATTAACATTTGTGTAAAGAGTTTGTTGTCGTAGTTTGTTGGGGATTTACCCCAACGGATTATCTGAACGCTTTTTTGCTTCACGTTTTTCATACGCTGCATTAGAAGGTGTACTTTCCTGAGAAAATAGAAACTTTCCATAAAGTACACAGCCATGACATCCTGGCTCACACTTGTGTTTAAGTAGTCTACACCACTCTTTCTCTTCTTTGTATGTTGTCAAATGTTGACATCCCCATCCACTACTCATATCGTTCCTTTAAATCTTTTAAAAATGCAATGACTCTCTGTTGATAAATTTTATCTTCTTCATCATCAATGCACCCTTGAAATTTGTTTAAAACTTCTATATCTATCTTCCCTGCAAAACGTTTTACTTCTCGTGTCTCTTGTTCCACTTGAAAAATTAGATGTTCAAAGTTTAAGCCATTATTGGTTTCTATCTTAATAAAGTACTCTTTAACCGTCTCAACTAAAATTTCTGAACGCTCTTCATCGTTGTCATAAATATTACAAGCTGTCTCATTTAACAACGCCTCTTCACATTCAGAGATCTGCCCATTGGCAGCAACAACCAGTGTTAATACCTTTGCTCTGTACTCCAATGAACTGTTATGATAGAGCAGAAATTCTCTAAAAACTTTTTTTACTTTTCGTCTTAACTTTTTATACAAAAAAAATCCTATATTTTTACTTTAACAAATCTTGTACACACGCCAAAGGGTCTTTTCCTTCCAGCATATTATGGACTTCATTGGCAATGGGCAGATAGATATCTTCTTTTTGAGCAATGTTATAAAGAGCTTTAGTCGTAGGAATACCCTCTGCTACTTCACCCAACTCTTCTAAAATATCCTCTATACTTTTACCTTGAGCGAGACCAAGCCCTACTCTATAGTTACGGGAGAGTTGTGAACTGGCTGTTAAAAAAAGGTCACCTGCTCCACCCAATGATAGAAAAGTCTCGGTTCTCGCTCCAAAATGTTCACCAAAACGTGTCATCTCTACCAAGCCACGCGAGATTAAAGCTGCACGGGCATTGTTGCCCAGATCTAAACCATCACACACCCCACCTGCAATGGCTATCACATTTTTGTACGCACCAGAAACCTCAGCTCCTACCACATCATCGTCAACATATCCTTTAATAAAAGTAGGTAAAGCATCAGCATAAGTTTGGGCCAATTCTATATTGGTTGAAGAGATTTTCAGAGCTGTAGGCAAAGACTTCTGCACTTCTGCAGCAAATGAAGGGCCAGAGATAAATGCCAATCTCTCTTTTGGTACATATGCACCATAAACTTCATTGAGAAAAGCACCTGTTGAGGTCTCAATCCCTTTGGCTGCCACCAAAATATTTTGTCCTCTATCTTCAAAATTCTCTTCCATCCAAGAACGTACCGACTGAGCAGGAATCGCCATCACCAAATACTCATGTGCTAATGCTTCATCTAAAGTTACAAAGTTCTCTATCTCTTTGGGCGTACGTGAATTAATAACCACTTCATTGTTTTGACTGTAGGCATGATAAAGTGCCTGACCCCATTTACCTGCTCCTATAATTGCTAGTTTCATAGTACCTCCTATAATTGAATAAACTCTTCAAATTTTTTCAAGTCAGCATTATACCCTATACAGACAATAGTATCATTCACATCAAAGCGATTTTCTAAACCACTGGTTATAAATATAAACTGATTACTCAACCTTTTATCAATCATACCGACTAAAATAACTCCATGCTTCGTAAAATCAAAATCATCTACCATAACACCATCAAGTGATGAGCCTTTTGGTATTTCCATCTCTTTAAATGAAAAATCTTCATCTGTAGTTAAGAGTCGTTCTACAAGTTTAGTAGCAACAGGTTTATGCAAAATATTATAGATACGATTGGCACTCACTTGATAGAGATCAATAATCTTACTCGCCCCTGCCATTTTTAGTTTTTGTGTGGTATGAGGAGAATCAGATAGAGCTACCACAATTGCTTTTGGAAAAAGTTCATGAAGAGATAGTGTTAAAAAAACATTTAAGTAGTGGTCATTCATCACACATATAAGATAGTCATTCTCTTTTATAGGTAATGATTCTAATGCTGTATCATCCGTTATATCTAAAAGTTTTACATTGGTGTAACCATCTTCTATAGCCTTTTTATAGGCACCCTCTTCATTAACAATAATAAAAAAATTCATTAATTCATATCTAAGCTCTTTAGCCAAAAAGAGATGTTTTTGAGAATACCCAAACATAAATGCCTTCTGTTTAAACATATTTAATCTCCCTATAGAGTGATTTAAAGTGTTCTATACTCACTTTACGCCCCATTATCAACAAAATATCCTCCTCTTGTAGATGCAAACGCATAGGAGGATTAAATATAAACTCTCCTGAAGCACCCAATTGAATCCCTATAGATAAAAGTTTATGCTCTTTAAAATTGAGTTCATCAAGCCTTTTACCCACTAATTTTCCATGATATATCAGCTTAACCTCATCAAGTTGTGCCAAATGTTGACCTATTAAAATAGCATAAATAGCCTTATACATAATAGGTTGAGTAATGGCAGAAAAGAGCATTCTATTGGCAATAAGGGTCGGCATAACCACACTATCTGCTCCTGCGATTCTACATTTTTTAGCCAACTTATCACTACTTGCTCTAGCGATAACACGAATTTTAGGAGAGAGCGCTTTTGCGTTCAGTGTAATATAGATATTGGCAATATCACTTCCAGTTAGTGCCAAAAGTGTGATTTTGGCATAATCTGTATTAAACTTAGAAATTACATCATGCCTACTTGCATCTTCATGTATTGCTCTATACCCCTCTTTTCTTGCATCTTCTACTCTATTTTTATCATTCTCTATTATTATATAGCGTCTATCATACTCATTGGCATAGTCCTTTAAAAACATCCGAGTCATCTGTCCATACCCACAGATAATCATAAACTCCTCACTCTTGTTTATCTCTTCAATAATTCGATTCTCTTTAAGTTCAGTCAACTTTTCAGAAAAAGAAGAGACAATAACAGAGGTTACAAATGAAATCATCGCAATACCTGTAACAATAATAACCATAGAGACAACCCTACCCTCTGGTGTTACAGGAGATATATCCCCATAACCAACCGTTGATATGGTAATTAATGCCCAATATAGAGCATCAAAAAGTGACTCTATCTTTTCGTTTTGTTGCTCTTCAAATACATAAATAGCAATTCCTGCTGTAATCGTTATAAACATAAGAAGAAATAGAAGCGTAAAGAGTTCAAACTTTTTACTCGACAAGACACTAAGAAACTGGTTGATACTTTTGGTATAACGCAAGAGTTTAAAGACTCTAAAGAGTACAAAAATACGTAAAACCCGTAGAGGTCGATAGGCAGGTAAAATTGCTAGTAAATCAATAATAGCTGTAGGAGAGATAAGATATTCAAGTTTTCCTTTGATGACTACTTTCGTTACTTTCCATAATGAAAATTTTCTATTTAAAAATTTTGACTCTCCATACTCTTTGACTACCAAAACATGCCAATCGCTATAGACCCATAGACGAGCAATATACTCTATAGTAAAAATAATAGTTACAACATAAATATCAAAATAATCAATCCAATCAGGTATGGGGGTTTTAACTTCATAAACCAAGATAGTAATGGAGCTTAAAATAAGTCCTATCATAAAAGCATCAAAATACTTTTTATAGATGTAGTCAGGATTTTTTAAAAAATTAAAAAAAAGTGTTTTACTATTTTTATAGGTCGTTGAGCCATGTAGAAAAAAGGCGAATTGTATTATCCATTTTCTCAACATGGCAAGGTTCTACGCCAATCTTTCTTTTAAGAGTTCATTTACCTTTTGAGGATTCGCAGAACCTTTACTTGCTTTCATGGTTTGCCCCACAAAGAAACCAAACAACTTCTCTTTTCCACCTTTAAATTGTTCTACTTTTTCAGGGTTTGCTGCTATGATGGTATCTATAATCTCTAAAATAGCACCATCATCACTTACTTGAGCTAGTCCCATAGAGTCGATAAGCCCTGCTATATCTTCATCTTTCTCCATAAGAACATCTAAAATCTCTTTTGCACCTTTTCCACTTATGCTTCCATCATCTATTTTAGAAACCAGTTCACCCAGTTTACTGGCCATTACAGGAGAAGTAGAGATGTTAAACTCTCTCTTTTTAAGACGACCTAATAACTCTGTAGTTAACCAATTTACCGAAATTTTAGCCGATGCTCCAGACTCTAACATATCTTCAAAGTAATATGCCAACTCTTTGGTTGAACACAGAACCAAAGCATCAACTTTTTTAACCCCAAGCTCTTCTACGTAACGCTTAACCTTTGCGTCAGGGAGTTCAGGCATTTCTAGTGCTTCATCTATCATCTCTTGTGTTACCACCAATGGACGCAAATCTGGGTCGGGAAAATAACGATAATCAGCAGCTTCCTCTTTACCTCTCATAGACTTGGTTACACCTTCATCTACATTCCACAGACGTGTCTCTTGATTCACCTCTTGTTCATACACGCCATCTTCGTAAGCTTCTGTTTGTCGTTGCACTTCATATGCTATAGCAGCCTCTACAAAACGAAATGAGTTAATGTTTTTAATCTCAACACGTGTTCCAAACTCCTCTTGCCCCTTAGGTCTAATGGAAACGTTAACATCACATCTAAACGAACCCTCTTGCATATTTGCATCAGAAATATCAAGGTAACGCACTGTTGAATGAAGCTTTTTCAAAAAAGTCACTGCTTCATAAGAGTTTCTCATATCAGGGTCTGAAACTATTTCCAAGAGTGGTGTTCCTGCACGGTTAAGATCAACTTTTGAATACTCACCTTCATGTATGTTTTTACCGGCATCTGCTTCAAGGTGTGCTTGTGTCATACCTATTCTTTTTTGCGTACCATCTTTAAGGTCAATAAAGACTTCACCTTTTTGAACAATGGCATTGGAAAGTTGAGTAATCTGATAAGCAGAAGGACTGTCAGGGTAGAAGTAAGACTTTCTATCAAAATTTGAGCTATGCATTACATTTGCATTAATGGCATACCCCAATCTCATTGCTTTTATGGCTGCCTCTTTGTTAACCACAGGCAAAGCCCCAGGAAGTGCCAAGCATGTTGGACAGGTATTAGTGTTTTGATGCTCTGCAAAACTTGTTGGACAAGAGCAAAATAGTTTTGTTTTGGTATTAAGTTGAACATGTACTTCTAAGCCAATGACTGTTTCAAACATCGGGTAAACCTTTTGTTAATAATTAATTTATAATTTTTTCGGATTATACCTTTTCTTTGGTTTTATGGGGGTTAAATGGTAAATATCAATATGAAGTAAAATAAGCTACAATTACAGAAAATAATTTTCTAAAATAAAAGAGGTGAATGGATGAATAAAATTTTACAGATGTTGGAACTTCAACAAGAACTAAACGATGCAACCAACGGTCTCAATTGGGAAAATGGTATAACTAAAAATGGTAAAATCATTGATTGGCGACGTTGTATCTATCTTGAAGCTGCTGAATTGGTCGAGTCTTACCCTTGGAAACACTGGAAAAATATTGATGCATCTCCTGATTATGCAAATATTAAAATAGAAATCGTTGATATTTGGCACTTTATTATGTCTGAAGCTCTTCGTATTTATAAAGTCGAAAATAGAGGTTCTATAGAAAATATTTCTACAGCTATTTCTGCAATGGAAGGTTTTGAAGAATTTACTCAAAGTCAAAAAAGTAAAAAGCTTGATAACTATGAAGAGATAGCTCTAGTAGAAGATATGATTCGTATTCTCTTTTGTGATAAGGAAAACATTGATGCCTTGCTTATCTCATTTTTAACCATGTCATCGAAACTAAACTTGAAACTTCCAGAGCTGTATGAGCTTTACATTGGTAAAAATATATTAAATAAGTTTAGACAAGAACATGGCTATAAAGAGGGTTCATATATAAAAGTATGGAATGCAGAAGAGGATAACGTAGTAATGCAAAGAATTTTAAATGAAAAAAATGAAATTACTCCAGATGCCTTATATGGTGCATTAGAAGAAGCTTACCCAAAAGGATAAGCTTTCATATTGATAAATATCTATGGAACATTTTTCATGAGGTCAACTCTTGTTGTGCCTCGTCCTACAGAAACTTCTTTGACCAAACGAACTGTCTCACTACCTGAAAACCCACACTCTGAGGCACAAGTCATAGTTCCTACCAAATAATATTGACCTACTGGAACACCAAAGAAATTAAATTTTCCATCTGCATTTGACATGGTAAATTTTAAATAATTATAAAGTCTTGGGTCTGATTTTGACATTTTATAACCACCCAAATAACTCTCTTGATACCACTGATCTGAGTAAGAAGTAACAGGGTTCAAATAAAGTTTTACTTTTTGACCCATCACTTTATCAGCAGTGTAACTGTTTTCTAAATATACTGTTCCAGTGACTGTACTACGACCTATTTTTCTAATACGTTTATATTCATCTACGGGAAAATCTATACGTTCCATACGCCCAACATTTTGTAAAGGCATTTCAGTAGTACTATTATCTTCTATAGACATACCCAACGATGGGTTATTTTTAGGAACATCAACTCTGTTTCCCAAATTTGGGTTTTTATTAATTAATATCTCCTCTTTTATAGGCACATGAGGTCGCTTAACAATATGGGTATTTCTTGTAGATTGAAATATATCTCCTGCATCTTGATTTAAAACAATTTTTCTTTCACTACAAGCAGAAGTACCTACAACAGCCAATGCTACTACTAAATATTTAATTTTTTTATTTAACATTTTCATCCTTTATTTATTTTCCTAAACAAAATTCACCGAACATTTTATCTAAAACTTCTTCAGAGTCATACGGCTTAGATATTGAACTTAACGCTGTAATAGCATCTTGTAGATGATAAGAAAAGAACTCCAACTCACCCAAGAGTAAAGGTTCTTTCGCTTCTATAATAGACTGTTTTGTCTTCTCTACAGCCTCTATTTGTCGTGTTGAAATCAACATCAATTCTTCATCTTGTCCTATGTTATCAAAAAGTTCTTGTAACTTCTCTGTAAGTGTTTTAAAATTGTACTTGGCACTCACTTCCAAAGGTGCATACTTTTCTATCTGCTTTAACTCTAACACGGGGTCTAAGTCAGACTTATTTAATGCCACCATAATCTCTTTATTTGCTAAAGCTTCCAATATCTCAACAATTTTCTCATCTTCATCATCAAAAGGTCGACTGGCATCAAAAAGTGCAATAACGACATCAGCATCAGCCACTGAAGCCAGTGAACGCTCCACACCAATCTTCTCGATACTATCACGAGCATCACGAATTCCTGCTGTGTCTATAAGTCGAATAATATGCGAACCTATACGTACCTGCTCTTCAATTGTATCACGAGTGGTACCAGCAATGTCACTAACAATAGCACGTTCGTATGCAAGTAGCCCATTTAACAATGAACTTTTCCCTACATTAGGCTTACCTATGATGGCAACTCTAAAGCCCTCTATAAGCCCCTTACGTCTATGACTTGCATCAACAATCTTCTCTATTTTAATAATCAAGGCATCCAATTGCGTAATGATATTTTTCAATATATCATCAGGTATCTCCTCTTCTGCATAATCAATCATCACTTCAGAGTAGGCCGTAGCACGAAGCATCGCTTCCCTACTCTCGTCGATAAACTCTTTTAAGTCACCTTTTAACTGTTTGGCTAAAATTTTAGCAGCGTCCACTGATTTTGCCTCTATAAGTTTGGCTATCGCTTCTGCTTTGGTTAAATCAATCTTTCCATTTAAAAATGCCCGTTTAGAAAACTCACCGGGTTGTGCCAAAACAGCTCCATGAGCTAAAAGTGTCTCTAGAATCTCTTGTGCCACTATCATACCACCATGACATTGGAACTCAACAATATCTTCACCAGTAAAAGAGTGAGGGGTTTTAAAGTAAATAAGAATAGCATGATCTATTAGGTCATTGTCTTTGTTGTAGAGTGAGGTTAAATGAGCATGTCGGGGAATAATCTCATTTTTTTGAGAAACTTTTTTAGCAAGAGTAAGGGCTAAGTCACCACTGACTCTTATAATCGATATTGAAGATATGCCAGTTGCCGTAGCAATGGCTGCTATGGTCGTACTAGACATAGCAATTAATTCGGTTTTTGGTTATTAAAATTGTTAATAAGAATAAACTTTTTACCATCTTTACCTGTCTTAATAGCAATATATTTATTCGGGAACATTGCACGAAGCTTTTCTAAGGCAATCTGTACCAAAATACCATCAAGAGGTTTTGTTTTTCCTCTACCATGTTCTATAATATGTTCTGCAATAGGCTTCAAGTAGTTCTCAATCATCTCTTCTTGAGCTTGAATAAACTCGGCAATCTCCAATTTAATATAGAGGTCATAATGAGAGTTGATCCAGTTAAAAAGCATGTATGAAAGTGCATTGTATCTGTACCCCTCTTTACCAATAACAAGAGCAGCATCTTCACCATCTATGAAAATATGAGCAATCCCATTAAAGACATCCACTTCAACCGTATCTATTTCAAAACAAGCAACACTCATAAGCTTTTTAATTTTGTTCTCAATCTCTAAAGATAAGGCTTTATTTTCAGGACTCTCTCGATCATCATCAAAAGATGAAGAAATATTTTTCGTTGCAGCAACTTCTTTACTATTCTCTGTAGAAGCCATTGCTACTTTTTTATCATTAAGACTCTCCACATCATCGTTAAAAAAGTCATCAACAATTTCATCTTTTTCCTCTAAAACAGTAGAGATATTCTCGAAACTCTCTGTAGTTTTCTTTGCAATATTTTCACTCTTTACTTCTGCTTCTGTTACCGTTAACGCCTCTTTAACATCATCCTCTCTCTTTTTAGGCGTGACTGTTATTGAACTGTTTTTGCTTACTAGTGTTTGCTTCTCTTCCTCTTTAGGAGCTGAATGCTCAACACTCTTTCTAACAGCAATAATAATGGCCTTTTTTCTAAAAAGTCCCATCATTCCTGCATTTGGATGTTGTACTATCTCATAATTTATCTCTGTTACTGAACACTCTAACTCTTGGGCTGCCTTGCTGTAGGCCTCTTCTAATGTCTCAGCTTCAATTCTTTTCATTTCCATCTTCTCTCCCCCTCCTATAATATTAAATTTATTTTTTTACGGCTGCTTTAGCAGCTTTCTGTTTTTCAAATGCATTGTTTATAACAAACTGTTGAACGATTGTAAATATGTTGTTCACCAACCAGTAAAGTACCAATCCTGCAGGGAATGTCACAAAGAACAGTGTCATAACTACGGGTAACCATTGGAAAATCTTCTGTTGCATTGGATCGGTCATGGTATTTGGTGTAATCTTCTGTTGGTACCACATAGAAGCACCCATCAAAATTGGTAATACAAAGAATGGATCTTTAAGTGATAAGTCTGTAATCCACAGCATCCACTCTGCACCCTGTAACTCTACTGCATTAAGCAGTACTCTATATATAGCGAAGAAAATAGGTATTTGTAGAATTAATGGTAAGCACCCTCCCATAGGGTTTGCTCCATTTTTCTTATACATCTCCATCATTTGAGCATTCATTTTTTGTGGATCTTTACCATACTTCTCTTTAATCTCTTTCATCTTCGGCGCAAGGTCTTTAAGCTTCTGCATAGACATCATACCCTTATATGAAAGAGGGAAAAGAATTAACTTGATAAGTAAGGTAACTAAAACAATTGCCCAGCCCCAGTTACCCACTAAAGCATGAAACCACTCTAAAACTTTAAATAGAGGCTTTGATATAAAAGTAAACCAACCATACTCAATAGCATCTGTTAATTTAGGATTAATATTTGCTAGAATTTCTGACTCTTTTGGTCCAATATAACCATGTAATGCAAATGATTGTTCACCTTGAATAAATACCAAAGCATTCTCTTCATCTACAGTCAAAGTAGAAACAGCTAAAGATTTTTCAAAATTATACAATATAGATGAGAAGTATCTATCAAATGCTGCTGCAAACTCTGCATTTGGAATTGAGAGTGAACCTTCTGAATCACCATCTTCAACTATCTCTACCACACCATTACTTTTCCTAATAAGTGAGCCTTGAACAACCATATATCGAGTATGATCAGCATCTGGTCTCTGTCCTGTTGTTATAAAGTATTGAGCAGGTTCAGAAAGATTAATGTTGATATCATAGTGACCATCTTTATAGAACGTTAACTCTTTTGTCACAGTTGTTGAACTCAACTTTTGAGTCAATATAACTTTTCTAATATCACTATTTAAATCAACTGTTTCTGTAGTTGTTGTATAAGGTGTTTTAAGTGCTTCCGTATTTAGAGCTGTGTCTGCAAAACGAATCTCTAAAGGCTTAACCCATGAACTCTTCAACAGTTCTAGTTTTTTACCTTCATACTCATACTTTTTTTCTAACAGTTTAACTTGTGCTATACGTCCTAATTCATCTATAGTATAGATAAATCTGTCAGAGGTTACAGTTGTTAAAGCTTTTACCGTTGAAACAGGAGCTGCATTTTGTACTGCAGGTTGAATCACTTGAGCTGTTGAGCCATTTACTACTTTAGGTGTTTGTTGTTGTGTTATTGGAGTAGTTTGGGCTTGTGTTGTTGCTGTTACATTTTCATCAATATTTTTTGGCGTTTTTGGCATAAACATGTCAAATACTACAAATACTAAAAATGAAAGTACCAATGCAAGAAGAAGTCGTTTCTGGAGATCGTTTTGTTGTTCCACTAGAGATTACCTTTGGTTATTTCTTTATAAATATTAATTTTATTTTGACTTGAATCTGTTAAATTATATTAATATTTTAAGAATAATATTTAAAATTATCTATAGATTATATCAAAAAGTGTTTAAAAATATCATAATTTAATAGCTTTTAAACGCTTAAATGCGTTAAAAAACTCTTTGGAGGTTTTTTTGTACTCAACTGTCAGTAAATTAGGCTTTGCAACCAATATATATCGACCTGTTTTTAAATGTTCTATGGAGGTTAGGAAGTGAGCTCGAAGAAGTCTTTTGGCTCGGTTTCTATGGACTGCATTACCAACTTTTTTGCTGGCAACAATCCCAACTTTATACTCTTCATCATAAGCTTGATAAAAGAGTACAAATTGTGAGGTGTGTACAGTTTTAGAGTTGTTATAAACTCTGTTGAACTCTTTAGTAGTTTTAACACTACTAAAATGTTTTAAACTGCTAATCTTTTTCTACCTTTTGCTCTTCTAGCAGAAATAACTTTACGTCCGTTTTTAGTTTTCATTCTTGTTCTAAATCCGTGTGTTCTTTTTCTTGGTGTGTTATGTGGTTGAAACGTTCTTTTCATAACTGATAACCATCCTTATTAGTATTTGCCCCTCTTTGTATAGCCGGACATTAAATTGAAACGCGATTTTATCCCAAAAACCCTTAAGTAAACGTTATAATTTAAACTTTTTCAACCTTATTCCCTTATTAAGCCCTATTCATCTGTTTTCATAATAGATTCTATCCTATCATAGGGTAAAACGAATGTTGTAATTCCAGCAATATAAGGTTTTATTTCATAAGGATTATAGAGAAAGTTTAAACCTTTAGTCGTAATGGCAAAATTGTCAGAGAGTATAAACTTGTCTCCATACCACCCTACTTTTGTCAAACTGTCACCAGCAGACAAATGGTGGCTCTCTCTATAGTATTTATCAGCTGTAAAAATCAGATGTGTTTTAAAATCTTTAACAAAGATATCTTTCATATCAATCTCTTTGCCACTCTCTATATTATAATTTTCATACTCAATGGTATGGTTTCCATGTGCACCTCCACTATAGTTATAATTACTAATTGCCAGAGTAAAACTCTTTTCAGTGGTAGCAAAAAGTTGAATGGTTGTTCTATCTTCCCATGACCATGTTATCTCTGGGTCATCACTCAGAAGGTTTAAAACATCCTCTTTAACATTACGCTTTTTAAATTTTCTTATTTTCTCTTCAAGAATCTCTTTAACCAAACTTTTCATCTTCATACTCTTTGTATCTTTTATAATAGGATACTTTAACTCATACTCCATACAAAACTCATCACCAAGTTTGTTATTTTTACAAAACTTACTATAGAGTCTCTTCTCTTTTGTTTGAGTATCATACATGCCTAAGTAACCTTCACTTGCATAGGTTAAATTTGTAACAACTAAAAGTGCTAGTAAAATATTTTTCATCATCTTTTCCTAATTGTATAATAATTTATTATGAACCAAGAATAACGGAAAATTGTTGATTATTTGTTGGTATTAATTTAATTACGTAATTGTAATCATTAACTGCTATAATTTAATAATAATTTATACATAAAGAATCAAACAAAAATGGCAAAAAAAAAGAAAAAACAGACAATAAAAATAAACAATAAAGTTAAAGAGTTAATGGATGGTGAACCTTTTGATGAAGGTATCAAATATTTGAGTGAAGATGTTTTAGTAGAGCTTACCATGTTACTCGACCTAAAAGTTGCTATGCTTACAAAAAAAGAGATGCTTCCTGCTTTACGACAAGCATGGTCAGAAGGCAATACCAACTTTAGACTAACTGTTGTAAATTACCTAGACCAAATGAACGTAAAAGTTGCCAAATCAGACGAACATGATAAAGTTACCCACATTGTCTCACTACTTGCTGACCATAAACATAGCAAAGAAGAAGAGCAACTTATACTCTCAGCTTTTATAGATACCAAGTTTAATAAAATAAGTGAAGATAAAATCGCCAATAAGCTAAACTATCTACGTCAACAAAAACGCATGGATCTTTGGGAGAAAAAGGTTGATGTAGAGTTCAACACACTTTCAGAGATGGAGTTCTACCACTCTTATGAGTTTGTCATGAATGAAGAGACTTTTTATAAATCACTCTTAACCACCACCAAGAGTATAGAGAAGAACCTACTTTTAAATGAAGATGACTCCTTTATTGGCAAAAACTTAGAAGATTTAAAAAGTTCTGCCATCGTTAAAAAAGAGGAAAATATAAAGATATTTTTAGAAAAAGTCAAAAATAACCACAAATATCTCTCGGAAAATGAAGTGATAAAACTCATACGCTCCATGCCTCCTGAAGATTGTTTTTATGAGATAGACATTCCATTAAATATTGTAAAAGAGATTATTCTACTCATCAACCCTGACTACCGTGTCACCATGCAAGCCAACAACATTGTTGTAGCAAAAGATAAAACCTATAACCTTTATGGTAAAGAATTACCTTACACTGCTGTTGCCTCGTATGGTCGTCTCTTGGTCTATCATGACATATGGAAAGAAGCAACCCTACCCATAGAGAAAGATATTTTACGTATTAAAGATGAGATGAAACTTCATTTTCATCAAACCATCCAAGACCTAGAAGATGAACTCTTTGAACTTGCAGAGGGGTTAGAGTTAGAAGATGCTGTGGTACACAAGCATATTTTACAGTTCATAGAGCCACAGGTCAGTTCTTCCTTTACCTTAAAAATAAAAGAGAAAATAAAACGCCGAATCGTCTACCACTTTATAGAACATATTCGACCTTTAAAAGAGAAGCGTAGAAAAGAGGAGCTTTTGGCAAAAACCATTCGTGACTTTAAAAACCTTTTTCCTCTTGCAAGATTACTTAAACGTGAAATATTTTTTCATGTAGGCCCTACCAACTCAGGGAAAACCTATGAAGCTCTCAAAGCTTTAGAAGAGGCTGACACAGGTTACTACTTGGCTCCCTTACGTCTTTTAGCACTAGAGGGTTACGAAAACCTTAAAGAAAAAGGTGTGGGTGTTTCCCTCATTACAGGGGAAGAGGAGATTATTGACGAAGAGTCAACCCACATCAGCTCCACCATAGAGATGATGAATGCTTCCATTGATGTCGATGTCTGTGTCATAGATGAAATCCAGATGATAGGCGACCGTGACCGTGGTTGGGCATGGGCAAATGCACTCATAGGAGCTCCTGCAAAAAAAGTCATACTTACAGGTTCTCCCGATGCCTTAGATGCTGTAACCAAACTTTGTGCGTACCTAGAAGAACCATTAACCGTACTACACTTTGAGCGTAAAAATGAACTTAAACTACTCAGCTACCCGACTCCTGTAAAAGAGATAGAAGAAGGCACAGCCGTTGTAGCATTTTCAAGACGTGATGTTTTAGGTCTACGACAACAACTCTCACAAAGGTATGAAGTCTCTGTTGTCTATGGAAACCTATCTCCTGAAGTAAGACGAGAAGAAGCCAAACGCTTTCGAGAAGGTAAATCTCAAATACTCGTAGCCACCGATGCCATTGCTATGGGTCTAAACCTTCCCATTAAAACCCTACTCTTCTCAAAAGACAACAAATTTGACGGCTTAAGAAGACGCGAACTTCTCCCCACAGAAGTAGCCCAAATCTCAGGACGTGCAGGTCGTTACGGTTTAGAAGAGGTTGGATACATCGGTGCTTTAGATGAAAAAGCTTTAGACACCATAAGCTCTAAATTTTATCAACCTCTACCCAAACTAGAACTCCCCGTCTCTGTTATGGCAAGTTTAGAACACGTCATGCTCATCGGTGAGATTTTAGAAACAGAAGACCTCTCTACCATATTAAATTTTTTCGCCGAAAACATGGAGTTCGAAGGACCTTTTGTTGCAGCCAACATCGACTCCATGTTAGAAATTGCATCCATTGTTGACGAATACCATTTAGAGCTAAAAACCCGATTCCACTTGGCGTGTGCCCCTGCTTCCATATCGTCTCCTTACATCGAGTCGGTATTTCACCGTTATATTAAACAGATAGAAGCAGGTTCAACCGTAGAGTACCTCCCACCAAGAGACTTACCAAGGTTCGCACAAACCAACGAAATGATGCTCAACGCCGAAGACCGAGTAAGAGAAATTTCCCTCTACCTATGGTTATCATTTAAATTTGGAGAGCTTTTCCCCCAAACAGAAAAAGCCCTACAAACACGGGTAAGACTCAACAACTTTATAGAAGCCTCACTAAAACAAGCAAATTTCGTCAAAAAATGTAACCGATGTGGAACCAGCCTAGATTTCACCTACCGATTCTCCATCTGTGATGCCTGTTTTACTAAAGGACGACGTGGAAGTCGAGGCAATAACAGAGGAGCAAGAAATGGTGGAGACCGTAGAACGGGTAATGATAGAAAACCAAAACGACGAAGCCGATAGAAGCACCTTCGTCAAAATAAAAGGGCAGATTATAGTTTTATCTTTTGACTATCATTTAAGTTCCATTTGGCTAAACTAGAACTCAATAGGAGTAAACATGAAACGATTAATCCTAATTTTTATACTCTTTCAATTTAATGGCTGTTCTAAAGAGGTAAACATGGAAAACAACAACTCAAACCCCTTAATAAAACATAGCTTTCAAGATGTTTGGAGTGAAGTCACCTCTGACCCATTGACCACACTTCCTCAAGATACTATATCGTTTGGTAAACTTTTTACCTTCTCTAAAAACATCATTTTAGCTGATGCCAAAAGAACATTGGTTGAAGAAAGAGATATTTTAGAACCCTTTGACAAGTTGGCTCACCCCAATGGTGTTTGCCTCAAAGGTATGTGGGAAATCAACCAAAAAAATCCTTATAGTGGGTACTTTAAAAATGCCAGCAAAGCGTTAATCATCGCCCGAGCTTCATCTGCCATGTCTAAAACCAAACGTGGAGAGATACGGGCTTTTGGATTGGCAGGTAAAATCTTTCCTACTACTGATACAGAACAGATAAATAACGAACACACAGCAAACTTTTTTGTCATAGATGATTTGGGTGGAACAGATGCCCAACACTACACAGATGTAGAATTAACCAATGAACCAGAGGTTACAACTACCAGTGAGGTACTAAAAAACCTACTCTATGGTCTAAAAGTAGCCAAAGCATTTGCCACTGCAGACAAAAACCCTGGCATACGACAACTGTATGAAGTTTCGGAGTTGGGAGAAAAAGATAAAACCAATATCATCACTCCAAAATGGATGAAAATCTCAGCCCAAAAAGGGCAAACTATTGACGCTAAAGATTTTCGTGATGAGTTTATTTTTACCAGTGAAAGAAAAATGGTTTTTGACATTGCTGTAGCGAGTAGAGAAAGTGAGGGTAAAAAAGAGTGGACAACCATAGGTACCATAACCTTTGACAGTTCTGTCGTCTCAACAAGCTGTGATCATAGACTGCACTTCCATCACCCTAACTGGAGAGATGACCTAAAATACCAATAACACACCAGTTAGTCCTGCAAAAATGTGACTATGATATTCCGTCGAACTCAGGTTATGAAGAACAACTCACATGTGAAACTCCTGCAATATCAAAAAGTTCCATAGGTTTCTTCGCATAATATTTCCTTGCTATCTCATCTGACTGCTCATCATAAGGATTGTTCATGACTTCTTGTAGCTCATGAATTAAACGGTAATCACCCTGA
>Ga0256840_1001296_pt1 | contig 23906 bp, 23 predicted proteins | sample 355202metaG_FD_185969 | JGI IMG/M metagenome (GOLD analysis project Ga0256840, IMG submission 185969) | Hydrothermal vent microbial communities from Mid Atlantic Ridge, Atlantic Ocean - 355-202 | ecosystem: Environmental > Aquatic > Marine > Hydrothermal vents | place: Atlantic Ocean: Mid...
TGTCGTTGAAGAGCTTGAAGAAGTCGATGTCCAGCATGATGATGGAGATGGAGGCGCCGTGCCGGATGGCCCGCTGCCATTCCTTTCGCAGCAACTGGTCGAAACGGCGGCGGTTGGGTACGCCGGTGAGTCCGTCCAGGGAGGAGAGCCGCTCCAGGACCCTGTTGGCCTCGGCCAGTTTACGCTGACTCTGCCGCAGGGCCTCAAACGCCTCGTCCCGCTGCTTCTGGCCGATATAGGCGCGCGAGTGGTAGCGGATGCGGGCGATGAGCTCGATCTTGTCCGGGAGTTTGACCAGGTAGTCATTGGCACCCAGCTCAAAGGCCCTGCTCTTGATCTCGGGTTCTTCCTTGGTGGAGAGGACGATGATGGGAACCTGGGAGGTGGCCGGATTGGCGCGGAAGAATTTGACCATGGTCAGTCCGTCCAGTTCCGGCATGACCAGGTCCTGAAGAATGACGGTCGGTTCCAGCCTGGTGGCCATGTCGATGGCCTCGGTGGGATTCTGGCAATAATGGAAATCGAGCTCCTCGCTGGCCAGGGCCCTTCGTACCGCCTCGGCGATCATCTGCTGGTCGTCCACCAGGAGGACAGTGATCCTGTAGTCCTGGATCTCGTAGAGACCGTTGTCGCTGTTCTGCAGCTCGTCACTCATGGTTGCACAGTCCCCTCTGCGGGTTCAGTAACTCGTTGATTCTCGATCCGATGGCATCCAGCGGCAGCACCTCGCAGACCGCGCCCACCTCCACCGCTGCCTTGGGCATGCCGTAGACGACGCAACTCTCCCGGTCCTGGGCGATGGAGTAGTGATTGTTCCTGCGCAGGGCCAGCAGGCCTTCAGCCCCGTCTCTGCCCATGCCGGTGAGGATGATGCCGATACAGTTGCCGTGCCAGTACCTGGCCACACTTTTGAAGAAGACATCCACCGACGGATGGTAGAAGTTGTCCCTGGGGTCGGCCGAATAGGAGAGGTTGTTGCTGGGAGTCATGACCACATGGTTGCCGGTTGCCGGGATCAGCACGGTTCCCTGGCAGGGCCGTTCCCCGTTCTCCAGGATCCTGACCCGTATCCGGACCTGGTTGTCAAGCCACTCGGTCAGGCCGCCGGCGAACTGTTCATCCATGTGCTGGATCACCACCACCGAGGCCCGCAGATCGGCGGGCAGGTGGCGCAGGATCCTGAGCAGAGCCTGGGGACCGCCGGTGGAACTGCCGATCGCCACCAGGCAGTGTTTCTCCACCTCCCGGCGCAGGGCCGGCGAGGCGGTGGCGGCCGGTTTCGCCGCAGGTCCGGCGGATTTGCCGGAGATCCTGGCGATCCGGTCGATCTTCTGCAGCAGGGCCATGGCGCCGTTGTTCCTGCCGCCCATCACCGGCGTGGCGACCACGTCCAGTGCCCCGGCTCCCATGGCCTCGAAGACCTTGCCCGAGTTACCCGAGACACTGGCCGTGACCACCAGGATGTTGCAGGGACTGGTCCGCATGATCCGGCGGGTGGCCTCGACGCCGTCCATCACCGGCATGATCAGGTCCATGAGGATCAGGTCAGGCGGGTTCTCCGCCGCCCGGGCAACGGCAACAGCGCCGTTCTCGGCCGTCCAGACGACCTGGTGGCTGTCCGAGGCGAGCAGGGCCCTGCGCAGGGCCTCCACGGCCATGGGCATGTCGTTGACTATTCCTATCTTCACTGCTGCTCCGTTCTGTTCTTCCGGCTCGCTGGCACCAGTGACAGTTCACCGCCATCGGCACCTTCGTTGGAATTGCCGGTAGGTTGTCCCGGATCATTCGGGTTCCGGCCCGCCTATGAGTTCCTCCACGGCCCTGACCAGGGTCTCGTCCTGAAAGCTGCCCTTGGTCAGGTAGTAGTCGGCCCCGGCCTCCAGTCCCCTGTTGCGGTCCTCCTGCCGGTCCTTGTAAGAGACGATGATGATCGGCAGCATCTGGAACTCCTTGTTGCCGCGGATGGTGGTCACCAGCTCGATACCGTCCATGCGCGGCATGTCGACGTCGGTGATGAGCAGGTCGAACCGTTCCTTGCGCAGGGTGTTCCAGCCGTCCTGACCGTCCACCGCCACCCGCACATCGTAGCCTCGGGCCGAGAGCATCTTCCGTTCCACCTCCCGGACGGTGATGGAATCGTCGACCACCAGGATCCGCTTGAGCTGGCGGCCGGTGACCTGGTCCTCCTGGTCGATGCGCTGCAGCCGGTTGCCGGAGATGAGATGATCGATGGAACGGACCATGTCCTCCACGTCGATGATCAGCACCGGGGTGCCGTCCTCCAGGATGGCGGCGGCATTGATGTCCTGGATATTCTGCAGCCGCCGGTCCAGGGAGTGGACCACCAGGTCACGGATGCCGATGAAGGAATCCACGATCAGGCCATAGCGGTTGTGGCGGTCGCTGAGGACCAGGACCGGCATGGTCCCGTTGTCCTGCTCTGTCTCGGCGGAATCCCCCTTTTCCAGGACCTGCCGGGCAGAGATCAGGCCGATCCGTTCCTGGTTGAAGGTCACATACTGGCGGCCCTCCACCTCCTTGACATCCCCGGGCCGCAGCTTGAGGACATGGTCGATGGCCACCAGGGGAAAGGCATAGTCCTCGCCACTGATCTCCACCAGGAGCGAGCGGGTCACCGACAGGGTGAGGGGAAGCTGCATCTCGAAGGTGGTGCCCCGGCCGGCCCGGGTACTGGTACGGATGATGCCGCGCACCTCATGGACCGCGCTGTGGACCACGTCCAGGCCGACCCCGCGGCCGGAGATCTTGCTGACCTCCTTGCGGGTGCTGAAGTTGGGCAGGAAGAGAAATTCCAGCAGCTCGTTCTCGTTGAGCTCCAGGGCCATCTCCTCGGCGATCATCTTCCTGGCGATGATGGTCTGGCGCAGTCGTTCCAGGTCGATACCGCGTCCGTCGTCGCTGACCACGATACTGAGCATGCCGGCAGTGTGCCTGGCCTCCAGCCGCAGACGGGCCTTTTCCGGCTTGCCGGCCTGAAGACGTTCGTCGGGCGGTTCGATGCCATGGTCCAGGGCGTTGCGGATGAGGTGGTTGAGGGGGGATTCGATCTTGTCCAGGATGTCCCGGTCGACCAGGGTGTCGGCGCCGATGATCTCGAATTCCACCTTTTTGCCCAGTTCCCGGGCAAGATCCCGGACCATGCGGGGGAAACCGCGGGTCCAGTCGGAAAAGGGCCGCATCCGGTTGGCAATGACCTCCTGGTGGAGATGGTGGGAGATCTCGGTGGAGCGGCGGGCATGGTCCTCTATCTCCACCAGGCACTCGTTGACCATCTTCCGGCAGTCATCCATGCCGCGCAGCAGGTTCCTGACATTGTTCTCATCGGGAATCGCGGCGTGGCTGTCGAAGTAGAGGGTATCCAGGTGGTTGCTGAGGAGGCGGTAGATCTTGTCCTGCCGGTGCTTGAGCTGCAGCATCTTGAGGGCAAAGGTGGGCAGCCAGCGGGCTTCCACCTGGACTTCGCCGGCCAGGCCCATGAGGCGGTTCAGGCCTTCGGCCGAGATCCGCAGCGACTGGTCCGGCGCCCTGGTCTCCGGGACCACGGCGGCCTTGGCGGGCCCGGCCGCGGAAGGGGCGGCAGGCGGTGCCGCCTTGCCATCAGTCCCCTTGTCGTCCGCCACCTTCCCGTCCCCTGCCGCGGCTGCCTCCCGGTAGGCACTGGCCAGCTCGTTCATGCTCTGCAGCCTGTCGTGCAGCCACTGCTCCTGGCCGGCATCGGTCTGGCCGGCCAGTTCCGCCAGCAGGTCAACGCCCGCCAGGAGCCGGTCGACGAGATCGCCCTCCAGGGAGACCCTTCCCTCCTGGCCGGCCACGAACAGATCCTCCATGGCATGCGCCATGTTGACCACCGGCTCGAGGTCCACGATGCGGGCCGCGCCTTTGATGGAGTGGGCCGCCCGCATCAGGGCCACCTTGGCCTCGTCATTGTCCCTGTTCTGTTCCAGGAGGAGCAGGTTGTCGGCCAGGGCCTGGCTGTGGCTCTCCACCTCCTGCCGGAAGAGGTCCATCATGGACAGGGCGCTGAGGTCGCGTTCCCCGGTCCCGGATCCTGCCTCCGGATCCTGTTCCGGCACCTGATCCGGGCCCGCCGTCTCCTGTTCCGTCGGTGGATCCTCCCTTGGCGGCGGCTGTTCCCCGACCCCGCCGTGACCCTTTTCGGCCAGTTGCCGGTAGCTTTCCTCGAGCTGTTCCACCTTGTAGCGTTGCCGCTTGAGCCAGTCCGGCAGTTCCTCGCCGCTCAGCGAGGCGGTCTCGCCCAGAAGGTCGACACCGGCGAACAGGAGATCGATGGTGTCGGCGTCCAGTTGCAGGCGGCCCTCCTGGGCCGCGACAAAGATATCCTCCATGGCATGGGTCAGGCCGACCAGGGCGGTGAGATCGACGATGCGGGCCGCGCCCTTGAGAGAGTGGGCAGCCCGCATCAGCGAGGCCAGGGTGCCGGCATCGTCGGGATTGCTCTCAAGAACCAGCAGGTCGTCGGCAAGGGTTGCGCAGTGGCTCTCCGCCTCCATGCGGAAGAGATCCAGCATGGACATGGCGCTCAGGTCCTGGCTGCTGTTCATAGGTATCTCATCAGGGTGCCAAAGAGAATCTTGTCGTTGAGGAAGCCGACCTCAAAGTCATCGACACAGAGGATGCCCTTGCTGAACGCCGCCTTGGAACCGGAGACGGTGATGGGCAGCTGCTGGAGCATGCCCTCGGCATAGCGGTAGGTCCCATACATCTCGCTGACCGGAAAGACGATGCGCTGGCCGTCGCGGGCCGCGACCACCAGCCGCTCGGGCGACAGGTAGCGGTTCCAGGTCTTGGGCTTTTCGAAGCGGTCTATACCGAGCACGGCACCTATGGAGAAACAGATCTCCAGTTTGCCGCGGATGTTGACCAGGCCCCTGAGTACCTTGTTGCTTTTGTGGGGCAGGCTGTGGATCTTGCCCATGTCCACCACCTCCTGGATCAGGCCGGCGGGCAGGCCCAGCCATTCACCCCCGGCCCGGAAGACAAAGGCGGAGCGGATGGTGCTGACCTTTTTTTCCGGCGGCCGGGCAAAGGCCGTGGTCCATTCCTGCCGGTCCGCTTCGTCGATGGGCCGCTCCAGCAGACGGCGGCCGGTATGGGAGTAGACCGGGCAGTTGCGGCAATGGCCCAGTTCGGCCAGCCTGGAACAGCGCTCCCTGCTCTCGCCCCAGATGCCGATCCGGTTCCAGCAGTCTGTGATCTCCTCCTGCACCTGCAGGCTGTTCTCGTCTGACACGTTACGCTATCCTCGCTCCAGGATTCTGCGGGCCCGTCTCCGGTAGTTGCGGGCCCGGTCATGTTCTCCGGCCTGCTCCGCCAGCAGGGCCAGCATGATCAGGCTCTCCTGGTGCTGCGGGTCCAGGTACAGGGCCTTGCGCAGCAGCCGGACCGCCTCTTCCGTCTGTCCCTGGCTGTCGCGGATCAGGCCGAGCAGGTAGTACCAGCGGGCGGAGGGTCCGTCCTTCTTCAGGTGATGTTCGCAGTTTGCAGCGGCCTCGGCCAGCCTGCCGGTATCGGCCAGGTGCAGGACCCGGTCAAAGGGGTCTTCTTCCTGCCTGGTCTCGGATGGCGATGGTCCGGGCCAGGGGGACGGCCGGTGTTGCGGCGATGTCTGTCCCGGTTCCCGGTGAACAGCGGGCGAGGCGTCGTTTTCTGCCCGCAGTGGTGCGGCTTCCCCGGTTCCGCGCTCCTGCCCCGGGCCGGGACGGAAAAAGGCAAAGGATCCTGCCCGGGCGGAACGGATAAAGGGGCTGTCCAGAAACAGGTTTGCCTCGGCATGGCCGGTGAAAAGGGTGCCGCCGGGAACAAGCAGGTGGTAGAGATTGACAAGAACCTTGTGCTGCGCCTCCCGGCTGAGGTAGATGAGGATGTTGCGGCAGAAGATGACATCGAAGAGGCCCAGGGTGCCGATGAAGTCTGCATCAACGATGTTGCCGCGCAGGAAGCGGACCCTGGAACGGACAGTATCGCGGAGGATATATTCCCCGGCTTCGTTTGGCTTGAAAAAGACCTCCCGGAAGGCAAGGTCACGGGATCGGAAGGCATTGTCCCGATAGATTCCCTGCCGGGCGATCTCCAGGGCACGCTCGCTGATGTCGATGCCCAGGACCTCGAAGTGGGCGGGCGGGATGCCGGCCAGCAGCAGGGCCATGACCGCGGAGTAGGGCTCCTCGCCGGTGGAACAGGGCAGGCTCAGAACGCGGAAGGGCAGCCGCTGCCTTTTGGCGGCTGTCCGCGCCAGGTCGACGAGGAGGTCAAAGGGCTCCTGGTGGCGGAAGAACCATGTCTCCGGGATCACCACCTCCTCGGTCAACCGGTCCATCTCGTCCTCGGATCCGGCCAGGAGGCGGGTATAGGCGTTGGTGTCGTCCAGACCCTGTGGGGTGCCAGGTGCCAGGTGTCGGGTGTCGGGTGCCAGGGATCAGGCGTCAGGAGACGGGGAGCCAGGAGAGAGGAAGCTTCGTATCGGTAATAGTTCACAGCTATCGGCATCACCTGAGAAGGACGATACTTTTGCTGAACTTTCAGGATGGTTCAGATTCAGACGCACTGCTTCAGGGCCAGGTAGATCCGGCGGCTGACCCAGGCGTCAGTGGCCGCGTAGGCGATCTGGGCCGGGCTGAGGGTCTCTTTCGCCCAGTTGGATGTCTGGGCGGACTTGGTGATGCGCAGGTCGAGGAGAACGGCGGCCAGGCCGCGCAGGCCGTGGTTCCTGATGCCGGCCTGCCTGGCCAGGCGGCCCAGGTCCACGAAGCCGGCTTCGCGGAAGGGGGAGATCTTTTTCAGCTCGCGGACATCGAAATCCGGAGAGACCCCGGCCTTGATGATGGCCGGGTCGGCGAGAATGGAACGGACACCCCGGGGAAGGCCGAGATGCCGGATCTGGAAGATGAAGACCTCCTTCTCTCCGGCCAGCTGGAGGAGGGAGGGCAGGTAGCGCTGGCCCTTGCGGAAGGCCGGTCTGGTCTCGGTGTCGAAACCGAGCAGGCTCTCCCTGGCGAGGTGCTCCACCGCATCCCCGGCCTGCTCCCGGCTCCGGACCAGGTGGACAGGGCCGGTCCATTTCCTGATCGGCCGTTCATTGATCTCCTCCTTGCTCATCCTCCGGTCGAATCCCGGGCGCAGGCAGCCGGTGACGGTCATATCGCGGTTTTTCATGGCGGCAGGATACAGGAAACGGCCTTGGTCCGCAACCGCTGTGTCAACCCGGCAGAGGGCCATCGCACGCGGTACTGTCCCCTGCCGCTCATTGCGGGCCGAGCATGCCCTCATGTTCGATGAAGGCGGTGATCCGATCCAGGCCATGGCCGGTCTTCATGTTGGTGAAGACAAAGGGACGGCTGCCGCGCATGCGGATGGTGTCGTGCTCCATGATCGCCAGCGATGCGCCCACCATGGGAGCGAGATCGATCTTGTTGATCACCAGCAGGTCGGAACGGGTGATGGCCGGGCCTCCCTTGCGCGGGATCTTGTCACCCGCCGCCACATCAATGACATAGATGGCCAGATCGACCAGCTCCGGGCTGAAGGTGGCGCTCAGGTTGTCGCCCCCGGACTCGATGAAGAGGATGTCAAGATCCGGAAAGCGGCCGGTAAGATCCTCCATGGCCGCCAGGTTCATGGAGGCGTCCTCGCGGATGGCGGTGTGCGGACAGCCGCCGGTCTCCACCCCCATGATCCGCTCTGCGGGCAGGGCCTTCCTCCTGGTCAGGAAATCGGCGTCTTCCCTGGTGTAGATGTCATTGGTGACTGCGGCCAGGCTGTAGTTGGCCTGCATCGACCGGCAGAGGGCCTCGAGGAGTGCGGTCTTGCCCGATCCCACCGGCCCGCCGATCCCCACCCGCAGTGGATGTCCTGTCGTCTGGTGCTGCATGTCCGTTCCTGATGGCGAGATGGTGTATCTGGTTACGGGGTCTGTCCCCCCTGTGATTTTTTGTTGCAGTTCAGCGCTGTTGGCAACTGCCTGGCAATACGGATACTTGTCCTCATGAACGGTAGAGCCGGGTATACTGATCCTCATGCAGGCTGGAGGCCAGGGCCAGGGCCTGGCAGGAGGCGCCGATTTCTTCTTCCGGCAGTGCGGCGGCCCGATCCACGGCCGTGGTGACCAGGTGGCCGAGCCGCAGCAGGATCCGCTGCCCCTGGCTCTGGCCCAGGGGGATGATCTTGATCCCGGCCACCACCTGGTTCTCCAGCCAGGCCCAGCCATAGCCCGCCGCTGCCTGAGTCGCCGGAATCCGCCAGTGCGCCGCCGCGCAGGCAAAACCCGCCACCTGGCAGGATGCCAGCAGGTGCGGCCAGTGCCGGGCATGGTCGATGTCGAGTTCCCGCAGCAGGCTGAGCAGGGCGCGGCCGCGGTTCATCTCCTCCATGCGCAGCTCGTCGGTCTCGCGACAGGCGAGCAGCAGCCTGCACCAGCGGGAAAGGGATTGTTCGTCCTCCTGCCGGCAGGCCGTCTGCATACGCAGGAGCAGGGGCAGATCCACCCGGGCCAGGCTGTTCTCCAGCAGGTCGGTCAGCCAGGCGGCCAGCTCATCGTCACTGTTGACCCAGCCGGCTTCAACGGCCCACTCCAGGCCCTGGGAGTAGCTGTAGGCGCCGGTGGGCAGGCTGGGGCTCACCAGGTGCAGGAGCCGGATGAGATTGAGGTCACCCATGGCGCTCATGTCCGTGAAAGGCGCCGTTTTCCGGCTCAAAGGGCAGGGTCGCTGCCTCGGGCCGCAGGCCGAGGCCGACCAGCATCCGGTCCAGGACATGGTCGGGCCGGTAGCGGATCTCGCCTGCCAGTATCTGCACCTCCGCATGCCGGTTGCCCAGGTGGTAGCAGGCCCGGGCCAGGAGCAGAGGATCGTCACAGACCACCCGCGACACCGGTTCCGCTGCGGCCCGTATCCGGATGAGGGTGCCGTCCTCGGCCACCAGCAGGTCGCCTTCGCGCAGCAGGGTGCCCCGGGGCAGGAAGAGACCGGCCTCGGTACCGTCATCCAGGTCCACCCGTAACCGGCTCCTGGTCCGCTGGTCCCGGGCCAGGGTGAGGGTGGTGTCTTCCCTGGCCGGCGCGCTGTGCCTGCCGATGATCCTGAGCATTTTTTCGTCCCCGGTCCGTGTCAGAAGAGAAAGTAGCGCTGGGCCATGGGCAGGACCGTGGCCGGCTCGCAGGTGAGCAGCTCACCGTCGGCCCGGACCTCGTAGGTCTGCGGATCGACTTCGATCTCGGGACGGTAGTCGTTGAGGACCATGTCGCTCTTGCTGATGTTCCTGCAGTCCTGCACCGCCACCACCCCCGAGCGCAGGCCGATACGGCCGGGCACGTCCGCCTCCAGTGCCGCCCGGGAGAGGAAGGTCAGCCGGGTGGCGCGGCATGCCGTGCCCAGGGCGCCGAACATGGGCCGGAAGTGGACCGGCTGCGGCGAGGGAATGGAGGCGTTGGCATCGCCCATGGGCGCGGCCACGATCATGCCGCCCTTGATGACCAGGCTCGGCTTGATGCCGAACATGGCCGGTTTCCACAGGACCAGGTCGGCCAGCTTGCCGGTCTCGATCGAGCCGACCTCGTGGGCGATCCCGTGCGAGATGGCCGGGTTGATGGTGTACTTGGCGATGTAGCGCCGCACCCGCAGGTTGTCGTTTTCTGCCGGGTCGCCGGCCAGGCTGCCGCGCTGCACCTTCATCTTGTGGGCCGTCTGCCAGGTCCGCAGGATCACCTCGCCCACCCGCCCCATGGCCTGGGAGTCGGAGGCGATCATGGCAAAGGCGCCCAGGTCGTGGAGGATGTCCTCGGCGGCAATGGTTTCCCTGCGGATGCGTGATTCTGCAAAGGCGATGTCCTCGGCAATGGACGGGTCCAGGTGGTGGCAGACCATGAGCATGTCCAGGTGCTCGTCCACGGTATTGACCGTGTAGGGCCGGGTGGGGTTGGTGGAGGAGGGCAGGACATTGGTCAGGCCGCAGGCGCGGATGATGTCGGGCGCGTGGCCACCGCCCGCGCCTTCGGTGTGGTAGGTGTGGATGGTACGGTCCCGGAAGGCGGCCAGGGTATCCTCGACAAACCCGGATTCGTTGAGGGTGTCGGTGTGGATGGCCACCTGCACGTCCATGGCCTCGGCCACGGTCAGGCAGTTGTCGATGGCGGCCGGGGTGGTGCCCCAGTCCTCGTGCAGCTTCAGGCCCATGGCCCCGGCCCGGACCTGTTCCTCCAGGGGCTGCGGCAGGCTGGCGTTGCCCTTGCCGAGCAGGCCGATGTTCACCGGCAGCGCGTCCACGGCCTGCAGCATGCGCTGCAGGTGCCAGGGCCCGGGAGTGCAGGTGGTGGCGTTGGTGCCGGTGGCCGGTCCGGTGCCGCCGCCGATCATGGTGGTGATCCCGGACATCAGGGCCTCCTCCACCTGCTGCGGACAGATGAAATGGATATGGGCGTCGATACCGCCGGCGGTAACGATGCATTTTTCGCCGGCAATGATCTCCGTGCCGGCGCCGATGACCATGTCCACCCCCTCCTGGGTGTCCGGGTTGCCGGCCTTGCCGATCCCGGCGATGCGACCGTCCCTGATGCCGATGTCCGCCTTGACGATGCCCCAGTGGTCCAGGATCAGGGCATTGGTGATCACCGTGTCCATGCAGTGGGCCGCATCCTGCTGGCTCTGGCCCATGCCGTCCCGGATCACCTTGCCGCCACCGAACTTGACCTCGTCGCCATACACGGTGCGGTCCTCTTCCACCTCGATCCAGAGATCGGTATCGGCCAGCCGCACCCGGTCACCGGTGGTGGGGCCGAACATCTCGGCGTATGCCCTGCGGGAAATATCAGTCATCGTTTTTCCTCCAACGGTCCCATGATTTCACCCCGGAAGCCGTAGATCCGACGACGGCCGGCAAAGGCCACCAGTTCCACCTCCCGGCTCTGGCCGGGTTCAAAGCGGATGGCGGTGCCGGCGGCGATGTTGAGGCGAAATCCCCTGGCACGCTTCCGGTCGAAGACGAGTGCCGGGTTGGTTTCGGCAAAGTGGTAGTGGGAGCCCACCTGGATGGGCCGGTCGCCGGTGTTGGCGACCTCGATCCGCATGGTGGCGCGTCCCGCGTTGATCTCTATCGCACCTGTGCGGGTGAGCATCTCTCCTGGAATCATGGATATTCTCTCGGTTGGGCCGGCATATTGCGCAGGAACCGGGCCTGCGCGCCATACGGGCCTGGATTCAGAAGATGGGGTTGTGGACCGTGACCAGCTTGGTGCCGTCGGGGAAGGTGGCCTCCACCTGCACCTCCTCCACCATCTCGGCCACGCCCTCCATGACATCGTCCCGGCCGAGGAGGGTGCGGCCGTAGTCCATGAGGTCGGCCACGCTCCGGCCCTCCCGGGCTCCCTCCATGATGGCGGCGGAAATAAAGGCCACCGCCTCGGGATAGTTGAGTTTCAGGCCGCGTTCCCTGCGCCGTTCGGCAAGGAGCGCCGCGGTGAACAGCAGCAGCTTGTCTTTTTCCCTGGGGGTCAGTTCCATCTGAGGTATCCTTGCAGTCAAAGAGTGTTGGTGTTCATGTCGCCCAGATCCTGGGCGGACAGGCAGCCCGGCCTCGCAGCACCGGTCTGAGCTGTGCCCAGAGATTCCGGAACAGGCTCAGCGCCTCCATGGTCGAGTGGCCCAGGTAGCGGGCCACCAGCAGGTCGCCGGCCAGGGTGATCCCGCCGGTCATATTGGCGCGAACCGGCAGGAGCCGGCGCAGACCGGCTGCCATGTCCCGGTCGCAGCCGGTGGCGATAAAGGTGCCGGTGACCGGATGGCCGCGCAGGCCGGTCGGCCGGTCCAGGTCGGGTTCGGCAGATATCTGCAGCCGTTCCCGCAGCAGCGGGTGTTCGTCCCGGTCGAGGGCCAGGGTGGCCAGCAGGCTGCCGCTTTCCATGCGGGCGCCGTTGGCCGGCAGGCCCAGGCAAAGGACCTCCCAGCCCATGAAACAGCCATCGGCCGCCAGCTCGATGCGGGTGGCAAGCCGGACCTCGGCGCCGGGAAAGAGGATGTTCTCCTGGGGCAGCCATTCCAGGCAGCCGCCCGCTTCGATCCGCAGCCGTTGTTCCTGGACGGCCGTGCCGCCGGCCGAACGGTAGAACCTGGTTGCCCCCGGCGTGGTAAGCAGGGCACCACCACGTTTCCGCACCCGGACGTCGAGCCGCAGCCGGTCGCCGGCCACCACGCCGCCGGGCGGATGGAGGATGCAGGCGTGGCAGGTATCCTGCTCCGGGTAGAGAGGCCGCTGCACCAGCAGCGGGCCGTGGTGGCGGTTGCGGACCAGCAGGGTCCGGTTCCGCCGGTCCGGGGCAAAGTCCAGCTCCAGCCGGGCCTGCCAGCCCGGTGGCGGTTCCGCCGTGCACTCCGGCATGGTCGCGCTCATACGGTCAGGTACCTGCGGACCAGGTCGTCGTCGAGACGCTCCAGGTCGCCGTGCACCCGGATGGCGCCGCGGTCCATGATCGCGAACCGGTCGGCCACGGCGCGGACAAAGCGCAGTTTCTGTTCCACCAGCAGCACGGTCATGCCCATTTCGGTGATCAGGCGGGTGATGATGGCGCCGATCTCCTGGACGATGTTGGGCTGGATGCCCTCGGTGGGTTCGTCCAGGATCAGCAGCCCGGGCTCCAGGACAAGGGCCCGGCCGATGGCCAGTTGCTGCTGCTGGCCGCCGGACAGATCGCCGCCGCGGCGGTTCAGCATATCGGCCAGCACCGGGAAGAGCTCGAACACGATCTCCGGAATCCTGCGTTTTTTCGATCTGCCCGTGGCCAGGCCGATCTCCAGGTTCTCCCGCACCGTGAGGCCGGAGAAGATCTGCCGCCCCTGAGGCACGTAGCCGATGCCCAGGCCCGCTCGGCGCTCGGCGGCCAGACCGGTGATGTCGGTGCCGTTGTAGACCACGCTTCCCGAGGCCGGCCGCAGCAGGCCCATGATGCAGCCCAGCAGGGTGGTCTTGCCGACACCGTTTCTGCCCATCAGGCAGGTGCAGCGGCCACGGGCCACCTCCAGGTCCACGTCGCGCAGGATATGGGATTCGTCGTAGTACTGGTTGAGTCGCTCGATGCGGAGCATGTTCAGTCTCCAAGATAGACGTCGATGACGCGCTGGTCGTTCTGGATCTCGTCCATGCTGCCCTCGGCAAGGACGCTGCCCTGATGGAGGACGGTGACCGTGCGGGCGATGGAGCGGACAAAGTCCATGTCGTGTTCCACCACCACCACGGTATGGGTGCCGGCAAGCGAGGTCAGCAGTTCGGCGGTCCGTTCCATCTCCTGCCCGGTCATGCCGGCCACCGGCTCGTCCACCAGCAGCAGGCGGGGGTTCTGGGCCAGGAGCATGCCGATCTCCAGCCACTGTTTCTGGCCATGGGAAAGCGCGCCGGCACGGACCCGCACCAGCTCCTGCAGGCCGATCAGGGCCAGGATCTCGTCGATGCGGTCCCGCTGTTCTCCGTCCAGCCGGGCCGCCAGGGTGGACCAGACCCCCCGCTCCCCGGCCATGGCCAGCTCCAGGTTCTCGAAGACCGTGTGGAGGCCGAAGACCGTGGGTTTCTGGAACTTGCGCCCGATACCGGCCCGGGCGATTTCGGGTTCGCTCAGCCTGAGCAGGTTGATCTGCTGGCCGAACCAGGCCGAGCCCGAATCGGGCCGGGTCTTGCCGGTGATGATGTCCATCATCGTGGTCTTGCCGGCGCCATTGGGGCCGATGATGCAGCGCAGCTCCGCGTCCCGGATGTAGAGGTTGAGGTTGTCGATGGCCACAAACCCGTCAAAGCTGACCGTGATGCCCTCCAGGTAGAGGATCATGCCGTGGCTCAGGTCCAGGTCGGGCGGGGTGTCCGGGATCAGGAACTCGAAGACCTGGTCGCGCCGCATGTAGGAGCGCATGGATTCAAGCATGGTCATGGCCTGGTCTCCCCGGGAGCGGCCGGCAGGACGGGTGCGGTTCCTGTCGTGGCCCGTTTGCGCCTGCGGAGCAGTCCGGCGACCCCGTCGGGAAGGAAGAGGGTCACCAGGACGAAGAGGGCACCCAGGCAGAAGAGCCAGGCGTCGGGCATGGCTGCGGTGAGAAAACTCTTGGCATAGTTGACCATCAGGGCGCCGATCACTGCCCCGTACAGGGTGGAGCGGCCGCCCACCGCCACCCAGATCACGATCTCGATGGAGGCAAGGGGCGAGAATTCGGTGGGATTGATGATCCCCACCTGCGGCACGTAGAGGGCGCCGGCAATGCCGGCCAGCATGGCCGAGAAGGTGAAGACCCAGAGCTTGGCATCCTCCACCCGGTAGCCGAGGAAACGGACCCTGTCCTCCTGGTCGCGGATGGCACGGCAGACCCGGCCCAGGCGGGAGCCGGTGATGTGGCGGCAGCCGAGGTAGCCGCCGGCCAGGGCCAGGGCCGAGGCCACGAACAGGCCGGCGCGGGTGGTGTCGGCCTGGAGGGGGAAACCGAGGATCTCCTTGAAGTCGGTGAGGCCGTTGTTGCCGCCGAATCCCATCTCGTTGCGGAAAAAGGCGAGCATCAGGGCATAGGTCAGGGCCTGGGTCATGATGGAAAGATAGACCCCGGACACCCGGGAGCGGAAGGTGAACCAGCCAAAGACAAGGGCGAGCAGGCCGGGCACCAGGACCACCATCAGGGCGGCAAACCAGAACCAGTTGAAGCCGTGCCAGAACCAGGGCAGGTGCTGCCAGTTGAGAAAGACCATGAAGTCGGGCAGGATGGGGTTGCCGTACACGCCCCGGGCACCGATCTGCCGCATCAGGTACATGCCCATGGCATAGCCGCCCAGGGCGAAAAAGGCGCCATGCCCCAGGGTGAGGATGCCGAGATAGCCCCAGACCAGGTCCACGGCAATGGCGAGCAGGGCATAGCAGAGATACTTGCCGAGCAGGGCCATGGTGTAGGTTGAGACGTGCAGGGGCGTGCCCGGGTCCAGGGCCAGGTTGCAGACCGGCACCAGCACGGCGGCCAACCCCAGCAGGGCAAGGAGAATCGTGCCGCAGGGATCGCGGGCGAACAGGGAACGGAGCAGGTTCATGGTTCACACCTCGGCGCGGCCCTTCCTGGGGAAGAGCCCGCTGGGACGTTTCTGGATAAAGAGGATGATGAAGACAAGGATCAGGATCTTGGCCAGCACGGCGCCGGTCCACGGCTCCATGAACTTGTTGGCCACGCCGAGCGTCAGGCCGCCGAGCAGGGTCCCCCACAGGTTGCCCACCCCGCCGAAGACCACGACCATGAAGGAGTCGATGATATAGGCCTGGCCCAGGTTGGGGCCGACATTGGTGAGCTGGCTCAGCGCCACCCCGGCCATGCCGGCGATGCCGGAACCGAGGCCGAAGGTGAGGGCGTCGACCCGGGCGGCCCGGACCCCCATGGCGCGTGCCATGGCCCGGTTCTGGGCCACGGCGCGGACCTGGAGGCCGATGGAGCTCTTCTTCATGGTCCAGAGGAGGCCGGCAAAGACCAGGGCCGCGAAGGCGAGGATGGTGAGGCGGTTCACGGTCAGGGAGAGGACCGGGTTGATCTGGATCATGCCGCTCATCCAGGCCGGGGTGGCGACGCTGCGGTTGAGCGGCGAGAAGATGGTCCGCACGGCCTGCTGCAGGACCAGGCTGATGCCGAAGGTGGCGAGCAGGGTCTCCAGGGGGCGGCCGTAGAGGAAGCGGATCACGGTCTTCTCGATGAGGATGCCCACCCCGCCCGCGACCAGGAAGGCGGCCGGCACCGAGAGCAGCAGGGCCAGGCCGATGGAGTGGGGCAGCAACTGCTGCAGGACATAGGTGGTGTAGGCGCCCAGCATGATCAGCTCACCGTGGGCCATGTTGATGACACCGATGACGCCGAAGGTGATGGCCAGGCCGATGGCGGCCAGCACCAGGACCGAGCCCATGCTGAGGCCGAAGAAGAGGGTCTCGGCCAGGCCGGACAGGGCGATACGCCGTTCGATGGAGGCCAGGGTGGCCCGGGCCTGTCTGCGCACGGTCTCGTCTTTTTCCGTATCGAGCAGGCGGATCAGCTCGTTGCGTACCACCGGGTCGAGGTTGCCGTCGAGCCGGGCCAGGGCCTTGCTTTGCAGGGCCGGGTCACCGCTGCGCAGGCGGCCGATATCGATGGCCGTGGCCAGGGCGTCGCGGACCCTGCTGTCCTTTTCCTCTTTACGCAGCCGGGTGAGCAGGCCAATGGACTCCTGGTTGAGGGTGGAAAGCATGGCGTTGACCGCTGCCAGCCGCACCCCGGGGTCGGGATCCCGCAGGGCCAGCCGCGCCAGGGCCGACTTGATGCCGGTCCGCAGGCGGTTGTTGATGGTGACCTTCTTCAGGGCCCGTTTTTTCGCCGTGCCGGCAGGGGCGGAGGTGAGGGCGTCGGTGAGGAGGTATGTGCGGCCGTTCTTTTCCGCGACAACCAGGCGGCCGCTCTTTTTGACATGGAACAGACGGCCGGCCAGCAGGGCCTCGAGAATAGTCTTTGCCCGCGCATCACCGCTTTCGGCAAGCAGGTCGATACCTGCGGCCTTGCCGGAGAAATCCCGGCTGGCGAGCAGGTCGATTCCCTGGTCAAATCCACCCTCATCGCCGCGCCCGCTGACGGGCACAAGGAGCAGGCAGATGAGAAGGAGCAGGGCGAGGTGGCTGACCACCCCCGGTGGCTGGAAAAACGGACAGGTTGCTGGCATGATTCTTTGCTGGACAGACGGATGAATGACTGGGGGAAGGTGGACACCGGGACGTCCCGGTGTCCACCGGAAAGGGATCATTTCGCGGCCGAGCCGGAACACTTGCCGGTCCTGACGTTGAAATTGCCGCAGGCCAGGGGCTCGCGCCAGTCGGCGATCAGGTCGCGGGAGCCGGGCAGGTAGTCGGACCAGGCATCACCCACCACCATGCCGGGAGTACGCCAGACGATCTCGAACTGGCCGTCGTCCTGGATTTCGCCGATGAGCACGGGCTTGGTGATGTGGTGGTTGGGCATCATGGCGGCATATCCGCCCGACAGGTTGGGCACGGTCACACCGATGATCGCCTTCTGTACCGCATCGGGATCCGTGGTGCCGGCCTTCTCCACCGCCTTGACCCACATGTTGAAACCGATGAAGTGGGCCTCCATGGGATCGTTGGTCACCCGCTTGTCATCCCTGGTGAAGGCGTGCCAGGCGTCGATGAAGTCGTTGTTGATGTCGGTGTCCACGCTCATGAAGTAGTTCCAGGCCGCGAGATGTCCCACCAGCGGCCTGGTGTCGATGCCGGAGAGCTCTTCCTCGCCCACCGAGAAGGCGACCACCGGGATCTTGTCGGCGGTGATGCCCTGGTTGCCGAGCTCCTTGTAGAAGGGCACGTTGGCGTCACCGTTGATGGTGGAGACCACGGCGGTCTTCTTGCCGGCTGATCCGAATTTTTTTATCTCCGCGACAATGGACTGCCAGTCCGAATGGCCGAACGGTGTATAGTTGATCATGATGTCCTCGTCGCTTACCCCCTTCTCCTTGAGATAGGCCTCCAGGATCTTGTTGGTGGTCCGGGGGTAGACATAGTCGGTGCCGGCCAGGACCCAGCGCTTGACGCCCATCTCGTTCATCAGGTAGTCAACGGCCGGGATCGCCTGCTGGTTGGGCGCGGCACCGGTGTAGAAGACATTCTTCGAGGATTCCTCGCCCTCGTACTGGACCGGGTAGAAGAGCAGGCTGTCCAGCTCCTCGAAGACCGGCAGCACCGACTTGCGCGACACCGAGGTCCAGCAGCCGAAGACCGCGGCCACATGGTCCTTTTCGATCAGTTCACGGGCCTTTTCGGCGAACAGGGGCCAGTTGGATGCCGGGTCCACCACCACGGCCTCCAGCTTGCGTCCCAGCAGGCCGCCCTTTTTGTTCTGTTCGTCGATGAGCATGAGCATGGTGTCCTTGAGGGTGGTCTCGCTGATGGCCATGGTGCCGGAGAGCGAGTGCAGGATGCCGACCTTGATGGTATCGCCGGCGGCCCGGGCCTGGCCCGTCACTGCCGCCAGCAGAAGCAGGGCAAGCAGCAGGGCTGCGGATCGTGTTTTCATTTCTTCCTCCTTGGATGGTAATGATTGATGCCGGATCGTTGCGGCCGCCGGCCGGTAAGAGTTCACCGTGACCGGCAGCCGCATAAAAATACCGATACTCTTACGCCGGCCGTGCTGGCCTGGCAGGCCGTTGTCATCGGAAGAAGAGCAAGGGGTATGCCAGTGAAAACCGTTGCTGCGCAATGATTTTTTCCTGCTGTATCCCCGGGCAGACGCCGGGATGCCATGTAGAATTTTTTACAAAACAGTAAAGCTTGTTTTCTTTTTTGAAGAGAATGTTTCAAAAATGTCGATCATGGTGCGGTTGGTGTAGGAAAGTGGACATGGCTGCACAGGGTTTGACCGGAGGGGGATGTATGAAGAAAAAGGAACAGCAGAATATGCCGGCCGGACAGCGGGCCGGGATGGTGGAGCCGCGGCCGCCGTTTCTCCTGGTGCTGAAGAGGAGCAGCCGCATGTTTCTCTCCATGGCGCCGCTGCTGGTGGGGATCATGGGGCTGGTGGGCCTGGTGCAGACCCTGGTGACGCCGGAGATGCTGGCCCTGCTCTTCCGCGGCCGGCCGGTGACCGACACCCTGGTCGGGACCCTGGCCGGTGCCGCGGCCACGGGCAATCCGGTGGTCAGCTATCTCCTGGGCGGCGAACTGCTGCAGCAGGGCATCTCCCTCTATGCGGTCACCGCCTTTGTCCTCTCCTGGGTGACACTGGGAGTCATACAGCTTCCCATGGAGGCGGAGATGTTCGGGCTCCGTTTCATGCTCCTGCGCAATCTGCTGGCCCTGGGCGGCACCATCCTGGTCGCGGTGCTCACCGCCTTTACCATGCAGGTGCTGTCATGAGCCGGGAGGAGCGCCGATCGGCCAACGGGCCGCCACCTTTCCGCGGACGGCTGTTCCTGCTGCTGGTGGTTCTGGCCTACGGAGTTCTCCTCCGGCACGATGCATCGGCCGCTCTGCTGGCCCTGCGGCGGGGTGGCCTGCTCCTGTTCCGGCTGCTGCCGGTCTTTGCCGCGGTGATCCTGCTGATCGCGCTCGTCAACTGGTTGCTCCGGCCGCAGCAGATCGTCCGCTGGCTGGGGCGGGAGAGCGGTGTTCGCGGCTGGCTTCTGGCCCTGCTGGCCGGGGTGATCAGCCACGGCCCCATGTATGCCTGGTATCCCATGATCAGTGATCTGCGGGAGCGGGGCGGTCGTGACGGCCTGGTGGTGGTTTTCCTCTTTGCACGCTGTATCAAGGTGCCGCTGCTGCCGCTGATGGTCGATTCCTTCGGCCTGCGATTCACCCTGGTGCTGGGCCTCTATATCCTCGCCGGTTCCCTGGTGCAGGGTTGGCTCATGGAGCGGCTGCAGCGTTGAGTTCCGATAGTTCACCGCTATCAGCGACTACCTGAAAAAACAGCAAGACTTTTACGTTGAGTTACCACTCCTCGATCCGTTTGCGGAACCATTGGATCTGGCGGTCGCGGATCTCCTCCATGTCCAGGTGGTAGATATCGGGCGGAAAAAGGAATGCGGCCACCCCGGTGTCGAAGAGCCGCTTGACTTCGTACTCGTCGTGGGCCACGTCCCGCTGATAGATGTAGTTGAGGTAGGAGCGGTTGGTGTGGATGATGAACTCCACCCGCATGCCGCCCAGGCGGGCAAAGAACTTGAGCATGGGGGTCTTGTATGAGCTGCCGGTGGCGCTGGAGCGGTACTCTCCGCCGGTGAGGGTGTCGGAGATGTCCTCGAGCGTCATGAACGAGTCGGCCCGCACCGCGCTCCTGGTAAGGTGGCGCAGGAACCGTTTCACGTCGCCCACAGAGTTGAGCACCGCCATCAGGCCGAGTTCGTCGTCCACGGCTGTGGCCGGATTTTTCTCGTTTTTGCGCAGCAGCTTGAGGACCTTGGCGGCTGGCGGTTTCTTCCGGATCGTCACGTAGATGGGGATGTCGCGGTCCCGGTCCCGGAAGAGCCTGCGCTTGATCAGGGTCAGCTTTTCGCCCCGGGCCGGGGTGATCTCCCCTGCCTCCTCCTCGTTCAGTACCTGCACGCTGGTACAGGAGAAGTCGTCCGGACTGTGGCAGCTGTAGAGATAGCTGATCTCGAGCTCGCCGATCTTCAGGCTGGGGCTCCAGACGTAGTTGTTGAGAAAGTCGAGGAAGTCGGCGAACTTGGCCTCGATACCGGTCTCGCGTTCCCGCTGGTCGATGGAGCCGGCCAGCCCCATGAGCACCAGCTTGCGCTTGGCCTCGAAGCGGGCCTTGCGGTGGAACCGGTCGTCGAAGATGATGAGGAGCAGCTCCATGGGATCGGAGGTGGTTTCGATCTCGTTGGTGATCTCGATATGGGCCCGGTAGGGGGCCAGGACCTTGGCCGAGAGCGAGTTGATCACGTCGTCGGCGGTGCGCGCATAGTCGCGCAGGTAGCGGTTCACCTCGCGCGCCGATCCCTCGATGCCGAACATGTTGCCCAGCAGCAGGTGGGCACGCTCGCCGTTACGGGCCCGCAGCTCACGGTCATGGATCAGGGTCAGGATCTCGTCGAAGTTGCAGATGCCCAGGAAATCGAAGATCTGGTTGCGCACTGCCCGGTACTTGGTCTTGAGGAGCTGGTCGCTGCCCAGGCCGCGAACCCAGTCCTTGGTCTGCCGGGAAAAGGGGTGGGCGAACGGCGGCGCCTCGCCCACGGCAAAGGGGCCGTCCTGGAGCATGGCCGTGAAGATCGATTTCTGGTTGAGGATGTTCATGGAGGAGCTTCGTCCGCTGCTGAGATCATGTCGTTTGTGGCGTGTCCCGTGGCCTGGTCTGTGAGGGTGATAAAGTTTTTTATCAGTTTTGTAAAGGTTCGTGTTGTCTCCGCCAGGTGGCGGCCGGCCTGGTCGATCAGTTTGCGGGCCGTGTTCCGGTCCGGCAGCGGCAGGGACGGCGTGGCCTGACAGGCGGAGAGCCAGCGGCCGAGGTCGTCGGGATGGGCGGCGTAGTTGTCGCACTGCAGTCCGATGAGGTAGGGACGTCCCTTGATGCAGAAGGCCTCGACCACGCAGTGGCTGGAGGTCGCCAGCAGCACCATCTCCGCCGGCACCGGCGTCTGGATGGCCTGGTCATGCCATTTGAAGAGCAGCAAGGGCGTATCAATGCCGTGGAAGAGCGGGTGTTGCCGGCCGTCGTGGGTCAGGTGGCCCCGGTGAAAGCCGATGTCGGGCATGAAGTTGGCACCGGTGCCGGCCCTGAAGGCGTCCGCGAGCAGCAGGTGGCCGAGGTTGAAGCCGAGACACGGTTTGTCCAGAGACAGCCAGGCCTGGAGCAGCCGTTTCTCCTCTCCGACCAGGGACCGGAGCATTTTGTCGCCGGTCCCGGCGGGACCGCCGAGCAGGATGAGGCCGTCGAAATCCGCCAGGTCGGGTGCTGCCTGTTCCCACATTCTCACCAGGTGGAACCTGGCATCGAGCTGCAGGGAGCAATCCATCAGCAGCCGGCCCGGTCCGGCCCACTCGACATGCTGTAACACGAGGATCTGCTGGCTCATGGTTCTGTCGGCAAGGGGGTTGGGGTGGTGGTTTCCGGCCGCTGCCGCCTGTGCAGGGCAGTGCCGGGAAGACACGGCCACCCCCGCCTGGAGGAGGATGCGGGGGCAGCCGCTTTGGGGAGGAGGTTGCAGGATACTCCCCGGGCGCGGGTAAGGTGCACCCGGGGAGAGATCCCTGCCAGGTCGATGTCAGTTGGTTGTCTGGAAGTCGTTGTAGGCATGGGCGGCATGCTCGGCGATATCGACCCCGAGCAGTTCCTCTTCCTCGGTGATCCGCAGGCCGAAGATGATATCGATCCCCTTGAAGAGGATGAAGGCGGTGCCGAAGGCCCAGGCAAATGCGGCGCCGATGCCGATGAGCTGGGTGGTGATGATGGCCATGCTGGTCCCGCCCATGTTGAAGAGGCCGGCGGCCAGGGTGCCCCAGGCGCCGCAGACACCGTGCACCGAGACGGCGCCCACCGGGTCGTCGATGTGCAGCCGGTCAATGGTGACGACCGAGATGACAACGATCACGCCGGCGATGAGGCCGATGATGACCGAGCTGGTGGGGCTGACGTTGGCACAGCCGGCGGTGATGCCGACCAGGCCGGCCAGGGCGCCGTTGAGGCTCATGCCGATGTCGGGCTTCTTGAACATGATCCAGGAGACGGCCATGGCGGCAAGAACACCGGCGGCGGCGGCAAGGTTGGTGTTGACGAAGATCATGGCGATGGAGGTGTCACCGGTGGTGGTGGAGCCGGGGTTGAAACCGAACCAGCCCAGCCAGAGGATGAAGACACCGATGGCGGCCATGGGGATGTTGTGGCCGGGTATGGCGCGCACCTCGCCCTTGGGTCCATACTTGCCTTTTCTGGCGCCGAGGACGATGGCGCCGGCCAGGGCGCACCAGCCGCCGATGGAGTGGACCACGGTGGAGCCGGCAAAGTCGATGAAGCCCCTGGCCTCGAGCCAGCCGTTGCCGTGCAGGAGGCTGCCCCAGGCCCAGGAGCCGAAGATGGGATAGATGAAGGCGCAGACAACAAAGCTGTACATCAGGTAGGAGGTGAACTTGATCCGCTCGGCGACCGCACCGGAGACGATGGTGGCGGCGGTGGCGGCGAACACGCACTGGAACATCCAGAAGGCCAGTACCCATGGGTCGCTGTCCGGTCCCTTCCATTCAGAGAGGAAGAAGTCGCTGGTGCCGAACCAGCCGGTCTTGGTGGCGCCGAACATCAGGCCGAAACCGATGGCCCAGAAGGCGATGGAGCCCATGGAGAAGTCGAGCAGGTTCTTCATCATGATGTTGCAGGCCGACTTGGCGCGGGTGAAGCCGGACTCGACCATGGCGAATCCTGCCTGCATGAAAAAGACCAGGGCGGCAGCGATCAGGGTCCACACGTAGTTGAGGTTGGTCTGGACAGCGGCCACGGCCTCTGCATTGCCCTCCACGGTTACCTTGACCACTTCTTCGTCCGCCAGCGCCGTGGCCGCGCCGGCAAGGAACAGGATCAGCAGGGCCGCAATGAGTTTTCTGTTTCGCATTGGTTTCTCTCCTCGTCAATATTTCAAAAAGTTGCAGGTTGGCAGCCTAGATGGCGTCCTTGTCTGTTTCGCCTGTCCTGATGCGGCAGACTTTCTCCACCGGCAGGACAAAGATCTTGCCGTCGCCGATCTTGCCGGTGCGCACGGATCCGATGATGGCCTCGATGACCTCGTCGACCCGCTCCGCCTGGACGATGATCTCCACCTTGACCTTGGGAATGAAATCGACCATGTACTCGGCGCCGCGGTAGATCTCGGTATGTCCCTTCTGGCGGCCGAATCCCTTGACTTCGCTCACGGTCATGCCATGGACATCCAGCTCATGCAGGGCCTCCTTCAGTGCATCGAGCTTGAAAGGCTTGATGATCGTCTCGATTTTCTTCATGATGCTCTCCTTTGTATGAAATATGTGATGCCACAAATTCGTTCCATGGCCAGTCTGTAACAAACGACATGCCAGTTTGGGAGATTATGGGTTTCTTTCTTGTATCTATTTGAAATGCCATTGATCGTTAAAAGTTCTCCATTCCGGATTCCAACCACGGCCGCCGGATAAATATTTACAGAAATGTTATGGCCTGGCTTTCAGTTTTTCAAGATTGTCATGAATCAGCATGCCTGCAGGGCAGGCAGGGCAACCGTGAAAGATTCCCGTCCCCCGTCCTCTGACACCTGACCCCTGTCCCCTGTTTTACATTGACTGGCGGCGGAAGCGCTGGTATCCTCGCTATCATGTGGTGGTGCGTCCTTTTTTTGTAAACGTCCACTGATAGTTCACAGGCGTTGCCGAT
>Ga0256840_1001297_pt1 | contig 23888 bp, 28 predicted proteins | sample 355202metaG_FD_185969 | JGI IMG/M metagenome (GOLD analysis project Ga0256840, IMG submission 185969) | Hydrothermal vent microbial communities from Mid Atlantic Ridge, Atlantic Ocean - 355-202 | ecosystem: Environmental > Aquatic > Marine > Hydrothermal vents | place: Atlantic Ocean: Mid...
CGCCTTGACACTACGCTGGTGAATAAGCTTTGCCGTTGTCTCTGTTACAACTTCTATATTTTCAGCCTGTAACAGCTCCTGTATAGAGGCACCATCCGCATTTGTTGCGCACAAAATGGCAATATCATCGCTATTGGCACCCTTATCAAGAAGAAATTTGACCTGAGTGACACATCGCTCTAAAATATTCTCATCATTGATAACTTCTACATAACCCTCAGATGCGCCCTCTTTGACTTTTTGTGGAATGTAGCCCTCTATTTTTGTTAAAAACATCTCATTGACAAACTCCACAACCGCCCTATCAGAGCGATAATTTGTCACGAGAGGCTTTAGAGTGATTTCTGGATGTGCGGCTACTTCGGCAAATAGTGCGCTCACCCCGCCACGAAAGCGATAAATCGACTGCTTCACATCACCCACAAAAAAGAAACTTCCACCCTCATTCATCCCCTGCCCTGCTAAAATCTCTTCGATAATCGGGCGTAAAATATCAAACTGTATGATGCTGGTATCTTGAAATTCATCAAGAAGCAGATGCTCTATCTTCGCATCAAGGCGAAAATAGAGAAACTCACTATCAATTCGCTCTTTTAGAAGATAATAGACAAAAGAGGTGATATCATCAAAGCTCAACTCCCCCTCATTTTGTGCTAAATCCAAGCGACTTTTTTTGTAAATATCTAAGAGTGAAAAAAGTGCGCCGAAAAAACTGTTCTCTTTTGAGTGCATATATGTTTTAACATCTGCTTGTATCGCGTGTAGATAGCTATCCATCTCAGGAAGAAACTGTTTTTTAAAATCCCAATAATTCATAGACTCTTTTTGCAGCCAAGTCTTAGAGAGGAGATCTTCAACACTGCTTACATGTAAGGTTTTTTGGGAACGCTTTGAGAGATTTTCGATATCAAAAAGCTCTTTTAAATATTCAAATTTTTGGAGCATATTGCTCTCTATATTTGCATTTTTACTCTCTTTAAACGAAAATTTTGAAAGCTCAGGCAATTTGGCGTAGAGCCCTTGTAGCAGTTGAAATATATCACTAAGACGCTTAGCACTGAGTAGTGAAAGCTCAATAAGCTCTCTATCTTTGCCTTGAGCATTTACCTCATTTAAGAAGCGAATCATCAGCTTGATTTCATGCTGGGATTCAAAGGTAGAAAAAGTAGGCATTAGCCCTGCGTGGAGTGAAAATTTTCTCAAAATTTTAGAAAAAAGCTTATCTATAGTTAAAATCTTATTTTCAGCATTTAAAAAACGCTCTAAAACTGCCTCACGAGAGGAGAGAAGTCTCTCTTGGCTAAGCCCCGTCACCTCTGCAATAACAGCTAATTCACCACGAGAAGGCAATGTTTTCAAAGTCACTGCAATGCGCTCTTGCATCTCATTGGCAGCTTTATTTGTAAAGGTGAGCGCCATAATTTTCTCAGGAGCAACATCCATAAAAAGCAGACTAAGATAACGAACCACAAGATTAAAAGTCTTTCCACTCCCAGCACTCGCCTCATAGGCTAAAAAAGGCTCAAACATCTGTTCTCCTTGTAGTTTGTATTCATCTCGTGTGCGTTGCCACGCGAAGCGTGAGAACGAGGGGAAGTTTACTCTCTAGCACATAAAATTTTATATTCGCAATACTTGCATGAACCAAGGTCTTCACAAAGTTCAAAACTAAACTCTTTTGTATTTTTTAGTACACTTAAGTGGGACTTTAGTAACTCTAGTTTTTCTGCTAAAAAAGACTCCGCAACTAACTTGCCTGTCTGTAAGTCATAAAAACTACATCCGCTAACACGACCCAATGTTGATACTAAAAGATAGTAAAATTCTAACTGAAAATCTGTGGCCTCTTGAAGATTTTTTGCAGTGTAAAGCTTATAATTTCCACTCTTATAATCTATCACTTCATAGTTCGCATCTAAGGTATCCACCCTGTCAACTGTGCCATAAAGCGTTAAGCCCTCATGCTTACATGTAAGACTCTCCTCGCAACTATCTACCCTATACCCTAAGTTAAAACGCTCTATCTCATTGAGATAAAAATCAGCTAATTTTTTCTTCCATAACTTAATCTGATAGCGTACAAGCGGATTTGCTTCACTCATCCCATCTAAAATATTTTCAAAACTTTTTTTCAAACTCTCTTTATCATGAAAACTTTTTTCTTGAGTATAGAGATCTTTGAGAGCCTTATGGAGTATATTGCCTATCTCGTACTCTTTTGGAAGCTCTTGAGGTATCTCATGAGATCTTATTTTAGCGATATATTTATAGTAAAATTGACGCTTACATGTAAGGAAACTTTTTAAACCAGTTGCAGAGAGTTTGTTTGCGGTGAAATCATAAGGAGCTACTATCTCTTTGATATGCTGCTCTTTTAAAGAGCCTCTTTGAAAAAGAATATCGCTATATATTTTGCCATCAGCAACTTCTGCTTTGTCAATACCGAGCTGTGTTAAAAAACGAGAAGCTATTGCATCATCACTCTCAACATATGATATCGCCACTTTTTTCGCACGCGATATAAGAAGATGGTAGTAGTGTTTTTGAAGAGCTTCTCGCTCTTTTTGAGTTGGCAATCCACTATGTTTGCGTATGGAGCTATTTAAGAAGAGATCTTTTTCACTAGATCGAGGAACAAAGCCTTCATTAAAATCTACAATAATCACACCCTCATAGCTCACACCACGACTCTCAAGTAGTCCCATAACTGTGATTTTACCTCCACCAACATCATCAATGGAGAGATTTTTTAGGCGTTGCAAGAAGATATGTAAGACCTGTTTTGTGCTTAAAACTTTCAGGTGAATGTCTAAGGTATGAAAAGTATAAAGCTCTTTCTCTACAAGCTCTTTTTCTCTACTGTTTTCTTCATTTTCAAGCAAAATAGCTATAAAATTGTCAAAACTCTCTGCTGTGTAACGCTCATGATATATAGGACGCAAGGCGTCAAAAAACTCTGCTCCTAGGCGATTTATTCTCAAGCTATTTTGGATTGTAGTGCTATCTAAAAGTTCTAAAGTAGCTTGTATCTTTTTATATAATTGACACTCATCAAAAGAGCGTCCCATAGCAAAATTAAAATTGTTTTCACTATCAAAAAGACGCATTTGAGATGCAAAAGATTCATCAGGAATTATGACAGCTATATGTTCGGGCTCTATCCCTCCTTTTATCATCAAATAGAGTTCATGCTTTATAAATGCTATCTGTTCAATGCGTTCGCTAAATTGCTTACATGTAAGGTTTTGATATTCTTGCACTTTCTCTTTTGAGATGATTGTAAGCGTAGTCAGATTGATAATATAACGATGGTTTAGTTCAAATTTAAAACCTAAATCAGAAAACTTATCTACTGTTTTTATATTATACGAGGTGCTGACAAATTCTATCTCTAGATCTATCTCTTGTGCGCATTGTTTTAAAATATTAAGCTCAAAATTAGTCAGATATCCCTCTAGTAGCAGATGAATTTTATCGAAACGCTTGAGATAATCTCTATTTAGCGTGTACTCTTTTTTCAAGAAGATACTATCTATCACACCTTCTCGCTTACAGATACTCTCATAGCGTCTATAAAGCTCATGAAGCACACTTAAATGCTCTTCATACTCACCATAAGTATCTGCTAATTCAAGTGTCTCTATCTCTATCTCTTCCCCACTTAACTCCTCTAAAAATCTAAAAATATAGGAGCTATTTTGTGTAAATGTAAAAAAATTTCTCTCTATTTGCAGAGAATCGAAATTTTTAAATTCACTCGCCTCTAGTAAGAGCAGATTTCTTCTATCAGTATCAAGATTTATAGCATCTTTAAGACTTAGTATTCTATTTAAAAATTCGCCAATAGTTATAATTGGGTCTAAAAAAGTGTTGCTGTTTTTAAGTGAGAGTATTTTGTGACGGATAGCACGAGAAGAGGGCAAAATAGTTAAAGTATTTTGCATATCTCTTCTTAGTATTCAAATGTATTTGGATTGCGCGTATCTGCTTTAAGATTTAAAAAGCGTAACTCATCACCAAGTCTAACTGATGCTATAATATTCCAGCGACCCTCCTTAGGAAGACTAACACTTTTAAAGGTGTAAACACCATCTACTGCTTTAGGATTATCTAAAACTATATCATAGTCATTTTCATTAGGACGGGTAATTAAGGCTTTTACAACGGCATTATCTATGGCTTTTCCATTTTTGTTGATAAGCTTATATTTTATCTGTGTCTTTGTTGCACTGATTGGTTTGCCTACATAAGTAAAATCATACTTTTTATCAAAAGCAATCTTTTTTAAGATAATATCGTTGACATTTTTGTCATATTCATGATAATAAAGCATATTTCTATCACTAGGCTCTATTGGATAATCCAAAGAGACGACAATAGTCATATAAATTAATCCAATAATAAGCACAAATGAGAGTGCGATTCCAATTGGCCAGCGTAGTGCTTTAGGGTCTTTCATTTTTCATCTTTCTTAGTAAATATTTTCTTTTTATATAAAGATACAAAGCATACAGTATCATTGCATAAAATAAAATTCTTAAAACCAAAAATACTTCTTTATTGGCATTTCCAGGAACTGTCTCTAAAGCAATATCTTTACTTCGTGCAATCTGCTCTGCCAAATCAGTATATCCATTTTGAATAGCTGCACCAAATTTTTGAGACATTGGTGTATGCTTTGCTTTCATAGTAAGAATTGGTAGAATTGTACCACTATTTGGCATAGGACTTAGCACTTGGTCTTTATCAAATAGCGCATAGAGTGATTGCGGACGCGCTAAGATATCGATCTGCTTATCAAATTCCGAGACCACTAAAACAATCGCAGGTTTTGGAAGCTTAGCGATTGCCTCTTTTTCATAATCTACGATACTCATTCCATGCGGCAACTCTTTTAAAACAGCTACATAAAGACCTATACCACTTTTTTCATGAAGTTCTCTTCCTATTGCATTGACTTCAGTATTGACATATTCAAGAAAAATAACTTCATCTTTATAGAGATAATTCACTAATTCAGGTGCGCTTTGCAAGTGAGTAGCTTTTGACTTAGCTATCTGACTCGCTAAATCACGATAGGCACTTTTAATTGCACGCCCCATATTCTCTGCTTCTGATTCATCTTTAGATTTTCCTCTTAGGATAGGTAAAATACTTCCTGTATTGAGTGTGGGATTTAAGATTTGCGGCTTGTCAAAAAGCTTTTCCAATGCAATATCACTCACCACAATATCAACTTCTTTCTCTTCTTGCGAAAGCATTAAAACTACCGCAGGTTTTTCTAAATCTTGCAAGATCTCTTTTTCATACTCTGTAAGATTTTTATCTTTTGGAGTTTTTTTCAAGATCATACTATAGAGGTTTATCCCCGTTTTTTCATGTAACTCTTTACCGATTGTGTTTATTTCTTTCGTGACAGAATCGAGAAAAACTACTTCGTCTTTATAGAGATAGGATGCAGATAGCGTTGTTGCGAAAAAAAGAGTGAGGGCCGCTAGCCCTCGTGAGATACTCAACAGAGCACCCTAAACAATGAAAAGGTGATTTGGAGTAACCACTGCATATATTGTATATATAGCCATAATTATTAATCCAACTGTAAGAACAAAGTTCATATCAAATTTCATTCTACTCTCCTTGTTTTACAATACGATAATGATTAACAGCGCTCTGCGTATCAATCATCTTGATATCTTTAGCATTAACAATAGTATAGTAAGTCGAAGCGTTTGATTGTTGTACGCTTATTCCCCATACAGTTAAGCCAGCCAAAACAGAAAGCAACAACACAGTTGCTATCAACATACCAGGAATAGCTTCAAAAGCAAATATACTTCTATTTTCCACTATCTCTCCTTTACTTGCTTAAGCTAGTGACATAAGCACCAACAGCTTTGATTTGTTGTTCATTTAAAATATCAAATGACGGCATCTCTCCGATAGCAGCTTTTTTGCCATGTTTTAGCACAGCAGCAACCAACTCGGGATTAAACTCAGCGATACTTGGTGCAAGAGAAGGTATGCCTTTTCCATCTGCGCCATGACACATAGCACAGGTTCCAGCGAAAATATCTGCGCCATCACCCTTCATACCACTGTCTAAATAATTAGCTACAGTAGCGATTTCAGCATCAGTAATCAGTGCATTTGTATTCGCATTGAAAAGATCATTACGATCTGGCATTGGAGTGGCAAAACCTAGGCTATTTGATCCATTTTCAATCGCATGCTTAACAGAAATAGCTTGAATACGCTTATTTAAATCAGCAGCTTTACCATCAATACCATCAGCCGAAAGACCATGACACTGAGCGCATTGAACTATAAATACTGACTCACCCATTGCAACTAAAGTCTCTTGATCCATATTTGCATGCTGTGCAGCAAATTTTGCATCATGAGCTTTAACTTCTTCATTATATTCACCTATTTGAGAGTAAGCATTTACTGGATAACCGGCAATATAATACCACATACCCCAAATCATTGAACCAAGAAATAAAACTGACCAACCCATAGGAAGCTCATTTTTATACTCACCAATACCATCCCAGTTCTCATCTGCTAATTCACCTGATGCGGTGTCATTTTGCATTTGACGAACATATTTAATAACAACAAATACTGTAATCAATACAAGTGCCACAGCACCTGCAACAGCGAGTTGATTAATAATATCTTGACCCATACCGCCTTTTACTCCACCAAAAGCCATGTACGTGGCTCCAAGCATCATAGCGACAATAATAACTCCCCATAGCATCAACTTATTCATTATGCCTCCTTCTTTTTCGTCTCATCTTTTGAGATCTCTTCTACCGGTTTATCGGTAATATCATCATTGAGAGCAATATTGCCATATTTCTCATAATCACGCGTCCCTTTTTTTTCACTACTATAAAGATGATAGATGTACGCATACAAAACTATCACCATAGCCGCAGTAAAGAAAAAGTAAGCATACGCTTGTATCTCTGCAATATCCACCCTAACCTCGCTTACTTAAGACTGTTCAAATACGCAATCAATGCAACGATTTCAGGAACTTTTCCTGCCGCTACTGCATCTTTTACATCTTGATTTTTCATAGATGCTGCGATAACTTTTGCATCAGCTAAAGCTTCTGCGCGTGCACCAGCTACATCAGCTGCCATTTTAACAACCTTAGGTTCACCATCTTTCATAGGAATTGGCTTGTTGTAAGGTACATTAAATACTTTATTAACAGTTACCATCTCCGCATACGCTGTATCAAGATCAGCAGCATTTGTAAACATCCATTTGTAAGCTGGCATTACTGTACCAGGAACAACAGCCGATGGATCCCACATATGGTTTTCATGCCAATCAGTTGTACGAACATTACCAATACGCATCAAGTCTGGACCTGTACGCTTTGATCCCCAAAGAAATGGACGATCATAAGCATACTCACCACTAAGCGAATATGAACCATAGCGATCTGTTTCAGACTTAAATGGACGAATAAGTTGTGAGTGACAAGCATTACAACTATTTTTAATATAAACATGACGACCAGCAAGCTCTAGCGTTGTATAGGGCTTAGTACCGATTGTTGGGCGTGACTGCTCAGCAAAGTTTGGAAGAGCTTCTACCAACCCTGCAAACGCAACTGTGACAAATAGAACTACCGTAAAAAAGAACGGGTGTTTTTCTAACCAATGAAACATAATATACTCCCTCCTTTTTTAAGCGCCCATAGGCGATGCATTTTGCATTTCAGATTCATCAACTTCTCTTGAAGCACCAGTCATTGTTTTGTACATATTGTACGCGAAGATAAATACACCAACAAGATAGAGTGTACCACCAACCGCACGGATTGTGTAATAAGGATGTAAAACAGTTACTGTATCGATAAATGAGTAAGCTAAGTTACCAAATTCATCATGAGCACGCCACATCATACCTTGAGTGATACCTGCAATCCACATTGATGTGAAGTATAAAACAACACCAAGAGTCTGAATCCAAAACTGAGTATTCATTAATGATTTAGAATAAATCTCGCGTTTAAATATACGTGGTGCCATATGAAAAAGGGATGCAAAAATCATAAATGCAACCCAACCTAGAACACCATCATGTACATGACCAACAATCCAATCTGTAAAGTGAGCCAATGCATTTACTGATTTAATCGCTTGAATAGGACCTTCGAGAGTAGAGAACATATAAAAAGTTGATGCTAAAATCATAAACTTAATCAATGGACTACTTGCAACTTGTTGCCACTCACCCTTCATTGTAAGAAGCATATTGATAGCAGAACCCCAAGAAGGTAAAATTAATATAATTGAAAAAACTGATCCCATAGTCTGCATCCAGTCAGGAACAGTAGAGAAAAGAAGGTGGTGACCACCTGCCCAAAGATATACAAACATCAATCCCCAAAAAGATAACAAAGAGAGTTTATAAGAATAAACTGCTTGACCTGACTCTTTTGGTAAGAAGTAGTAAATCATTGCAATAATAGGAGTAGTGAAAACAAATGCAACCGCATTATGACCAAACCACCACTGAACTAGTGCATCATTTGTGCCCGCATACATAGAAACTGAGTGCCAAACTGAACCAACACCTGCTACAAAATATGTAGGCACTTCCATGTTATTAAATAGATAGAGCATTGCAATTGCTACAAAACAAGCAATATAATACCAAATAGAGATATACATCGATTTTTCACGGCGAATTCCGATTAAACCAAAGATACTTATACCCCACATAACCCAAATGACAACAATACCGATATCAATCGGCCACTCAAACTCTGCATACTCTTTAGATGTAGTTAAACCAAGTAATAATGATACTACAACAGCAGCAACAATAATTACATAAAGAATAAATTGAAGTTTACCAACGAACATCAAAAACGGTGATTCCGCCATTGATACTTTTAAAACACGCTGACCTACATAATACCATGTAGCCATAATTCCACTTACAGTAAACCCGTAAGCCATAGAATCTGTGTGCAGTGGACGCAAACGACCGAATGCAGTATATTCTGCAAGTCCCTCACCTAACATAGTATTCACGCTTGGAAATGCTAATTGCCAAGCAAGAATAACACCTATAAGCATACCGACTAAACCTAATAATATTGTTGCGATCATAAACCATTTCGCAACCGTATAGTCATACTCTAATGGACGATTCTCCATATACAGCCTCCTTTAAGATTCAAAGCATAATAGCCTTTATAGAAGCGATCAAAAAAACCAAAAATTTGATTTTAATTCGAAACGCTTCTAAATAAAGTCTAATAGACATATAATACTATCTATCTATGCTTTGAATAAATCTTAAATTGTTAATTTTTCTTAACAAATTACTACCATACTTAAATATTTAAGTTTATCTTAATAATTAATGGGAATTTATGAAACACAATGAAGTTTGAATTATAAGAAATTTTGTAAAAATAACTCGCTTTTGAGTTATTTTTGTGATTTTAAAAGCGAGAGAAATTGCGCAAAAATGTAGCGACTCTCTTTTGGTCCTGGACTTGCTTCTGGGTGATGCTGGACTGAAAAGATTGGAGAGTCTTTATATTTTAGACCTTCAATTGTGTTATCAAAAAGGTTGGTGTGGGTTACATCTGCAATATCAGTGATACTGTCTGGAACATTATAGTTATGATTTTGCGCCGTGATTTCTACGACACCATTGCTCTGATTTTTCACAGGATGGTTGCCACCATGATGACCAAATTTCAGTTTATAGGTATCATAACCATGTGAAATTGAGAGGAGTTGATGCCCTAAACAGATACCAAACATCGGAACTTTAGCAGCGATAAGTTTTTTAATCTGCTCTTGTTCTTTTGTAAGTACAAGAGGATCACCTGGTCCATTTGATAAAAACACTCCATCAATCTCGCCTGATTGCACTCGTGAGATTAAAGTATCCGCGTCAAAATTATTTGGACTTACTTCTACATGTAAGCCTGCATCGGTGAGTTCATTTAAAATATTGCGCTTGACACCAAAATCGATAGTAACAATTTTTGCTTTGGCTTTAGGAGCTTCTTTGTATCTGAAGTTTACTGCGTCATAACATCCATTTTCATGCACATAAGATTTTTTTGTACTGACCTCTTCTATATAATTGACCTCTTCAATTCGTGGAGAACTCTCTAAAACTTTTTTCAGCTCTTCTTTCTCGCTAATCTCAGTAGAAGCCACCATCATCATAGCACCCTCTTTACGGATCATCTTTGTTAAATATCTTGTGTCAATACCACAAATCCCCATAACCCCTTGCGTTTTTAAAAAGTTTTCTAAAGAGTTCTCTGCACGAAAGTTTGAATAACGCCCTTGATGATTACGGACTATGATACCCTTCGTATAAGCAGCGCTACTCTCCATATCTTCGCTATTGATACCAACATTTCCAATCTCTGGCATAGTAAAGGTGACAAATTGTCCTGCGTATGATGGGTCAGATGCAATCTCTTGGTATCCACTCATAGAAGTGTTAAATACAATTTCACCTACCAAAGTAGTTTCAGCCCCAAAACTTTTTGCTTCTAAAAAAGTGCCATTTTCAAGATAGATCCATACCTGAGCCATTATGCCATTCCCCTTTTTATTAGTTCTTCTTTATAGAGTTTCTCAAAAAGAATCTCATACTCATCTGTTCCTGGAACCACTTTGCGCTTATATGAGCTTATCGTATCAATCACCGCAGATTCAAGCTCACTCGTATCGGCAATATAGCCTGTCATCGCATCATAAATAACATTTTTGATACGATTTTCACTCACATCGTAGTGAATTAAATCTTCTTCGTAGAGATTGTCAAGTATCTTATGTGCCAAATCTGAAAAACGCTCTTCATAGTTAAGAATAACGCCATACTCTTCTGCTAATTTTTTCTTAATCATAAAAAAAAGCTGACGCTCATCTGCAAGATAAAAGTCTATCTGCTCTTCATTATCATCAAGCATCTCATCAACACGCGCTTCAAGTGCCATCTCTTGCTTGACGCTCTCAATAAGAACATTTTCTGCCTCTTGAGCAACTTTTTCTAAACCCGAGGTAATGCTAACAAGACCACTTTTATTTAAATCGATAGATACTTTTGTCGCTAAATGAGGTACGTGTGATAGTGTTACTTTCATAATGAAGCCCTAGATATTATTTTGTGAGTATTTTACCCTTTAAAAGGTAAGAAACTGTTTATGGGAAAAAAGTAAAGTGATAATATGGGGGTCAGGTATTAATAATTAACTTTACACTGTAGAATTAGTTATGCATTCCCACGCGGAGCGATGGGAACGAGGGAAACCCGACCGCTTTGACCTGCGATCCCTTTGACCCTGAGCTAATCCAATAGATACATCAAGGTTGGAACAAGGGAAGTATTCAAAGGGGCAATCTGTCCGCTACGCACACACCTAACGTAAAAACTATTTGTCTTACCGTACCAATAGTCATTGCCGTTGTAGAAGTAGACTCGCCAAGCATTGTAAGAGACGGAAGCGACCGTAGTAGAAGACCAGCAATAGCTAGAGGTGACATTTTGAAAGCCACTAGTAGCATCCATATGCATAGCAGGACCATAAGTACTTCTATCAGCTATCATATAGAGTTCATTAAAGTTTGGAAGTCTCCAATCTTGCACTCCTGCAAAGTCTAAGGCTTCACAATAATCTATAGCATCACTCCATTTTTTAGGGTTTATGCTGACGTTACCGTCATCTTGCCAAGTTAAGTTTGTTTCATCATCATATACTGTATCTAGTGTGGCATTTCTTGTGTATGCACCAAAAAGCAGATTAACTGCGATTAAAATTAAAAGGATTGCTCTCATGTATTACTCCTGTTGTGTTTATTAAGTTATAGCTATTGGCATGTTTAGCATGCGCTAAAAATGAAGCTTGAACAGATAAAAATGCTTTTATCTCTGCAAGGCTCATTTTGCCTTGTAAGCTTTCGTATCTATCAAGGTAGGAAGCTTTTTTCTGTTTGTAGTTTTTGACTACTCGTTTTCTTACAAGTATGTAGTTTGGGCGAATGATATAGCCTAAAAAATCTAAGCCTTTGGAGACTTCTTTTAAAATTCCTCTATCTCTTAGTTGTAAACTTAGCCTTACATGTAGAAACTCTATTATTTGTTGTCTCCATTGTATTAATTGCTCTTTTGAGTCTGAAAAGAGTACAAAGTCATCTACATATCTCAGATAAGCCTTTACATACAGGTCTCTTTTTACAAAATGGTCAAACTTATTGAGATAGACATTGGCAAAAAATTGTGAAGTGAGATTGCCTATAGGTAAGCCCCTGTTTTTTGGAAGTTTAAAAAGTGTTTTATGTTTTGGTAAAGCTTCTATGACTTTGGGGTTGCCTTTAATATGGACATTTTTTGTTGGGTCGTGATAGATAATGCGATTAGCTAGATAGAGTATCTCATCTTTAAAGCTAAGCTTACTTTTTGATATATCCTCATAAAAACCTTTAAATAGTATGTTTTTATCAAGATGGTAAAAAAAGCCTTTGATATCTAGCTGTAAAAAATACTTAAATCTATTTGCAAACTTTTTAGCTCTTTTACTTGCACTGTGTATTCCTTTACCTTTTCGGTTGTTGTAAACATCAAAGATAAATTTTCTCTCATAAAATGGCTCAATAGCATTAACAAGTAGATGATGAACCACTCTATCACGAAAATCAGCTGCAAATATCTCTCTCATCTTTGGTGAGTGAGCTACAAAACAGATAGAGCGCATTGGCTTATAGGTTCTATCTTGTAGCGAAGTCTCTAAATTTATTAAGTTCTCAAGTAGGTTTGCTTCAAAGTGTATGGCATTAAGAGTGTTTCGTTTATTCTTTACACACTCTTTGTATGCCTTATAGATTGATTCAAATCTAAACATCATTACGCTCCGCCAACAATATGCAATGTTCTTACATGTAAACATACAAAACCCCAACTATTTGCGTCTGAACAGTTGGGACATTGCTTGAATTTTGCTTTGCAAAATTAATGCTGTGTCCCTCTGAGACTCGACACCCAGTTGGCAAAGCAAAAACAATAAAAAAGTTTGCATTGATTATTGAGTTTATTGGCTTTAAAGTATGCTGATATTTGTTGCTTATGTCTGATGAACTTAGTGTCTTGTTGAAGAGGGACACAGCATTAATTTTTTTATCAAAAAATTCATACAATGTCCCAGCTGTTAAAACGCAGTGATACTTCTCAAAACTTTTAACAATGGTCTCGATATAGACTGCCAAATTCATTGCAGAGCGAAATATAGGTAAGTTTTCATAATACATAAGTCAAATTTCCAAAGTTACTGTCCGCTACGCACACACCTAACGTAAACACTATGCGCCTTACCGTAACAACGGTCATAGCCGTAGTCGAAGTAGACTAACCAAGCATAGCTAGAGTCGGAAGCGAGCGTAGTAGAAGACCAGTAAACGCTAGAGGTGACATTTTGAAAATATATTGTATTTATTGAAGGATTAGCATGCCCTTTATCTGTGATACTTACCAATTCCTCTACAGTAGGTAGTCGCCAATCTGTTTTGCCATCAAGAGTAAGATCATTACAATATGTTCCAGCATCAGTCCAAGTCATGGTAGAGCCTACCGCATCATCTTGCCACTCTAAATGGGTAGCGTTGTCAGTTACTGTGCCGTTTACATCATCACGGGTATAGGAGCGGGCTATGCCTTTTTGATACGCTCCATCATCCCCTGCCCTATATGAAGTAGTCTGTCCTGTTTTTAGTACAGGAGCATCCGCCAATGCCAAAACCGCCATCATAGCAGTTATAATCATACTCTTTAACATACTCAACCTTGATTTGGTAAAATTTACTAAGCATTTTACCCCCCCGTTTTAAGGTTAGCTTAATTATATATTGGGGGCAGGTATTAATAATTAACTTTATGCTGTAGAATTAGTTATGCATTCCCACGCGGAGCGATGGGAACGATGGAAAAGATTGTTTTTTAGTTGGCTGATATTTCGTAATATAGGGGCTGTTGGCTTAACTTAACGCCATTAAACTTGACTCTTAGGCTTAGACTCTTGGACTAAAAATTGACAATATATTTTATTTGCTATAGAATATACTTTATAAATTAAAGGATTATAAATGCTATTACTACAGATTGATAATAAAGAGATAGAACAAACATTAACTTCACATTTTAAATCTCCTGAACAGATAAAACAATATCTTTATGAGTTAATTGTTGAAGACTTAGAAGATAAAAGGTTCTCTAGCTTAGTAGCAGATAGTCATAAAGAAGATTATGTTTCTAAAAATGCTATTTTTGATATATTAAAAAATGTCTAATATATGCTTGTTAAGTATGAAAAAAGTTTTTTAAAAGACATTCAAAAACTAAATAACAAGAAAATAGCTAAAAGATTACAGGTACTACTTGAAACATTTGAAGAAAACCAAAACCTCCAAAACACTCCAAACATTAAAAAACTCAAAGGTTCTAATAGTTACTATAGATTAAAAATTGCTAATTATAGATTAGGTTTTAGTTATGAAAATAATAAGATAGATATTATTAGGTTTCTCCATAGAAAAGATATATACAAACTATTCCCTTAATAAAAAATCTCAGGGTAATAATTAACTTTACGCTGGAAAATTAGTTTATGTATGCATTCCCACGCGGAGCGATGGGAACGAGGACAATTTCTACAATTTGACAAATAAATACAATTGATATACAATTAGCATAAAAAGGCTTCGCAATGGATAGTAGTATCTTTAGGTGGAATGAAAAGAAGAATATTCTGCTAAAAAATGAGAGAAATATCTGTTTTGAAGATGTTATAACTAGCTTAAGGAGCGATAAATTATTAGATATTGTAAAAAACCCCAGCGCTAACAGAGAGGGTCAATACTGCTTTATTATTGATATTGCTCATTATGCTTATGTTGTTCCTTTTGTAAAAGATGGGGACTCATTTTTCTTAAAAACGATATATCCAAGTCGCAAACAAACAAAAAAATACCTACAGGAGTAAACTTATGAACCAGACAATTGAATCAGCACAAGAGGAAAAAATCATCGCAGATCTTGAAACAGGAAAGTATCAGTCTCTTGATAAAAAAGAGTTTTTAGAACTAGAAACATCATTAAAAAAAGCAGCTTCAAACACTATAGAAAAGCTCTCCAGACGAAAAGCTATCAATATCCGTCTATTAGAGAGCGATATCGAAAGACTCAAAGCAATGGCACTGCACGAAGGGATGGCTTATCAGACCTATATCAGCCATATGATTCATAAACTCACAACAGGCAGACTCAAGGCGATTTAGACAAAAGAAGAATAAACGTGCATTGAGGGTCAAGGAAAAAGGGTCGGGTTAGGAAAAAGCGGAAAAAGGGTCGGGTTATGACTATAACTGCTTATGCATTCCCACGCGGAGCGATGGGAACGAGGGAAAGTAGAAATTGCACCAAATCAAAAGCTTGTTGCATAAGTCTAAATGTTACTATTTTTTTAGCATCAACTGACACCAAATTTGACACCGAAAAAGTTAATAGGTAGTTGTCCGAGTTTGTGGGGTTTAAGTTGAAAGTGGCTCCGAATGCTGGATTCGAACCAGCGACCAAGTGATTAACAGTCACCTACTCTACCGCTGAGCTAATTCGGAATGTTTAGAGGGCGTAATTATACTTTAGCTTTTACTTATTGTCAATCATTTTTACGCTTTTTTACGTTTTCTATGTAAATTTTCTTCAAGAATGTAAAAAATTACTCCCGAACGGTCTATTTTTAGGATTTTATTTTGATCTAAAAGCTTTTGGAGTGTTTTTTTTGTATTTGCATCAAATAAAATTTCTATATCATCTTCGCTGAGTGGGCGTTTATCTAAAGTGTTTACAATCTCCTCTGCGCAGTAGTGTGAAGCTTTTGTGTTTATTTTTTTTCTTGAGGCGATATGAATTGGTAAACTAGGCACAAACATCAAAGAGATATCCATTAATTGCTCATAGTTTAATGCCTCAACAGGATAGGCAGGAGGGCGGTCTATTGTGCCTATATCTATACGATTTGCTCTTACATGTAAGAGTACTTCGTTGAGTCTTGCAATCTCTTCTTTTGTGTCATTGAGACCAGCTACAAAGAGTATCTCTATGAAAAGCTCTCCTTGAAACTCTTGGGAAAATTGTTTTACATGGTAGATAATATCTTCTATCTGTATCTCTTTGTGTGGGCGGTCGATTTTTTTGAAAATATCTTCTGAGACAGCATCAAGAGAGAGTTTGACTTGATCAAACTTTAAAAGAGTTTGATAAGTTTTTGTATCGTTTAATGTGGCACTGTTTGTTAGGATAAGAAGTTTTATCTCTAGTTTTAAGGCCTTTATGGCATCTATAAGTGCATCAAGATAAGGGTAAAGGGTAGGTTCTCCGTTAGCTGTGATTGTGATAACATCTATGTTTGAGTGCTCTTGAAGAGATTTTTTGAGTGCTTGGATGATACTCTTTACATGTAAGCTTTTCTCTTGTGTATCAACGCTAAGCGCAGGGGCTAGTTCGCAGTAGAGGCAGTCAAAATTACACTGTTTTTGAGTAGGGGATAAATCTATCCCCAGTGAAGTTCCAAAACGGCGTGAGATGACGGGTCCAAAAATAATATTATTTTCCACTAACTCTATGACACTCATTGATAAAATGTTTCGCATTTTCAACAGGAACATCAGGTAGGATTCCGTGACCAAGGTTGAAGATATGTCGTTTGCCTTGCATCGTCTTTTGAATGACTTCAACACACTTCGTAGTCTCTTCTTTTGAGTAGAGACGACATGGCTCCATATTTCCTTGAAGAACATACTTGTCGCCTAGCTTCTCTTTTGCAAAAGCCATAGGCGTTGACCAGTCCACTCCAAAAACATCAAAGTTTCCATAGACCTTATCTAAAAATGCAGGTATCCCTTTTGGAAACATAATGATAGGGATATGTGGATATTTCTCTTTCAAATAATCAGCAATTTCTACCATATATTTCCAAGAAAATTCATCATAATTTCCAGGCTCAATTGCCGCTGCCCATGAGTCAAATATCTGAACAACATCAATACCAGCTTGAATCTGTTTTTCCATATAAAGCTTCACAACCTCAGTCACTTTCGCTAAGATTTTATGTAAAAGTTCAGGGTTTGAGTACATCATTTTTTTACAGATATTGTAAGTTTTACTTCCTTGTCCTTCTATCATATAGGTCGCAAGAGTCCATGGCGCACCTGTAAAGCCGATAAGTGCCTTATCCTCCGCAAGACCTTGTTTAATGAGCTTTATAGTATCGTAAACATAACTAAGTTTACTTGCAGCTTCATCTCCGCCGATAAGTCTATCGATATCAGCTTCACAAGTAATCGGATCACTAAATTTAGGTCCCTCTCCTTTAACAAACGATAAATCCATGCCCATTTCATCAGGGATTACCAAGATATCGCTAAATAAAATCGCAGCATCTACTCCCACAATATCTATAGGTTGCAGAGTGACCTCACAAGCTTTTTCAGGATCATGACAAAGGTTTAAGAAGTTACCAGCTTCAGCGCGAACAGCCATATATTCAGGAAGATAGCGACCTGCTTGCCTCATCATCCACACAGGAGTGTACGGGGTCTCTTTACCAAAACATGCATCTACAAATATTTTACTCAATTATAATCCTTTTTAATGTTTTCCGACTTTACCTAAAAAGTAAAGACCTACTGCGACTGCAAAAATAGAGAGCGCAAAATAGAGCATATCTAAAGCTCCGTTGTACTCAGTATAACCAACTTTTTGAAAAAAGCCAACAACCAAAACCATCACAATGACTTTGGAGAGTTTATCTTTGAGTTGGTCGAGCGAGTGAATTGCCAATATCTTATTTTCTGAGCCCTCTTCGTCCTTGGCAACATCTATATCGGAGATAAAAAGCTCGTAAAGTCCAAAAGAGAAGATAAGCATAACAACTCCGATAAGATACAGATCAACTGCACCGATAATTCCTCCGACGATATTTTCATGAAAATGATCAGGATGTGCATGTGTTAGATAGGTATTGAGAACATATGAGGCAGTTGAAAAAATATCAACACTTGCGACGATAAAAAGAACAACTGCACCTATCAATCCAAATATAACAGCCAAGATAACAATAAAGCGTGAACTCCACAGACTGCTTTCAAATATCTTTTCCAACATTACTTTTTCCCTTCCATCTCTATCCATTTTTGAGCGATTCGCACGGCATTTGTTGCTGCACCAACTCTTAAATTATCAGCAACAACCCATAAATGAAGCATATTATCACGATACAAATCTTTACGAATGCGTCCTATAAAAGTCTCATTTTGATCAACACAGCCTGCTGGCATTGGGTATTCGTTTTGGCTAGGATTATCAATGATGATAATATTTGGAGCTTTACGAAGAAGTTCACGCGCTTCATTTGCATCTACATCGCTATCAAAAGTTAAACTCAAAGATTCTGAGTGACCACGCAAAACGGGAACACGCACACAAGTTGTACTGAGTTCTACATCTTTATGAAGAATTTTTTTGGTTTCATTAACCATTTTTATCTCTTCTTTTGTGTAGTCATTTTCTAAAAAAACATCAATCTGAGGAATAAGATTTAAGGCGATTTGGTGATTGAAGCTTTTATGCTCACTCTCGTTAAGTTTAAAAGCGAAGAAATCTTGCATCTGAGTGACAAGCTCCTCCATTGCTGTTTTTCCAGCTCCTGAAGTTGCCTGATAGGTACTTGCATCCACACGGATTAAATCATAAGCATCATCAAGAGGTTTGAGCGCTTGAAGCATTTGAATAGTCGAACAGTTAGGGTTTGCGATAATACCTGTCTGTCTCCATAAGGCGATATCTTCAGGATTCACTTCGGGAACAACTAAAGGCACATTTTCATCCATACGGAAGTGGCTTGTATTATCAATCACTACCGCACCTGCCTTTACGGCAAAAGGAGCGTATTTAGCCGACACCGAACCACCTGCACTAAAAAGAGCTATCTCTATATCCTCTTCATCAAAAATAGTCTCCGTAAGCTCTTGAATAATTATCTCTTTCGCATTAAATTCAACACTATTGCCAGCGCTACGCTTACTGGCAAGCAGCACAAGTTTAGCAAGTGGAAAATCTATCTCCTCAATTACACGCAATATCTCTTCGCCTACCGCCCCACTAGCGCCAACAACCGCAAGATTGTATTTTTTCATCTATCTTTCTCCTTTTAAATTATAAAGTTTTATTTTTTTACTAAGTACATTTTTACTCATACCAAGCATCTGGGCACTCTCATCTAAATCATACTTACATGTAAGCAATATCTCTTCTATGAGTTCCGCTTCCATATTGGCAATAGAGCGTTTTTGCTTAAATCCTCGACTCTCCAAAAAGAGTGCTTCTGGCTCTATTATCTCACCATCGCTGAGTATTGTTGCGCGCTCCACTACAGAGATAAGCTCTCTGATATTTCCATGCCATTTATATGCTAAAAGCGCTTCTTTCGCCTTGTCAGAAAACATTTTCTCTTTAAATCCATACTGTTTGCAACTATTTTGCAAGCTTGCAATAGCGATGGGAAGTATCTCTTCTTTACGCTCTCGTAAGGCTGGAATGTGAAGAGGAATGGTGCTAAGCCTATAATACAAATCTTCTCGAAACTCACAATTGTTTATCTTCTCTTGCAAATTGGCATTTGTAGCAGAAACGATTCGGATATCTATTTTGATCACTTTTTGTGAGCCTAGTCGTCTTATCTCTCGCTCTTGAATAGCGCGTAGAAGTTTTGCCTGAACACCAAAAGGCATCTCCCCAATCTCATCTAAAAAGATAGTCCCGCCTTGCGCGCTTTCAAATTGTCCAATTTTTGTCTCAACAGCATCTGTAAAAGCACCTTTTTCAAAACCAAAAAGCTCACTCTCTATGAGGTTATCAGGAATGGCCGCCATATTTATCGCTATAAAAGGTTTTTTGGCGCGTGGTGAGTTATCGTGAATGTATTGAGCAAAAACCTCTTTCCCAACACCACTTTCACCAAGAAGCATAATACTTGCATCTGTTTTAGCTGCCTTATCGGTTATATGTAAGAGTTTATCAAGTGCTTGCGATGAGGCTAAAAATCCACTTTTTTTCTTTTTTAGAGTGGGTTTTTTGGCTGTTTTAACGGTTTTTTGCACCTTATCAGAGCGTTTTATCGCTGTCACTAAAGTCTCTATCTCAAAAGGCTTTAGCAGAAAATCTTTTACGCCAAGCTGGATAGATTCGATAGCACGCTGGAGCGTAGCATTACCAGTAATCAAAATTACTTCAAATCGACCATTAAGAGTTTTAACAAATTCTATCCCGTCCATACCTGGCATATTGATATCACTGATAATGAGTTCAAAGCTATCATCAAGCTTTTTCAGGGCATCTTTGGCATTTTTAAAGCTAATAACCTCAAACTCATTATACTCAGCCATTGCGATCTCTAGTGATTTACGCATATTTATATCGTCTTCAACTATCGCAATTTTCATCAATACCCTTTCTATTTAATGAGGATAATTTTAGCTAAATTGCCTTTAAAATCGACTTTGAGGACTAATATTTTTAGAGTACTAAAGCATCGTCTCATCTTTTTTAGAATTCTTTAGCTAACTTTGCTTCAGATGAGATATAGTGGATACTTTTAATAATAAAATTATCTACCACAAGAACCATTAACCGCTCTTCTTTACCTGCATTTTTATACGAGGCAGAAATCGACTCATCGTCTATCACTAAAACAGTATGCTTAAAATCTTTAAGTCCTGGCATGATAAACATACTACGAATAAGCGAAGGTGCACCACTAACATCTGCTATAAAAACCGTCTTATGGTCTGCTAAGAATGTAGACTCTTTAGTATGGAAGTACTCATTGCTCATATGTCCCATATCTTTACTAAAGGCAAAAATCACTTTTTTTGTATCTGCATTGATGCTTTTTTGCTGATCAAATTGATCTTTGAGTTGTAAAGATTCAAGCGACTTGCCTACAACAGCCTTTGGCTCAATAGTGATTTTTTCATCACTACAGCCTATAAAACTCAGTGCCATTACTAAAATAAGTAAGATTTTTTTCATGTAAATTTCCTTCGATGTGTTATCATTGCGCAATAGTACACAATACATATCTTTAATCTTGTAGCTAATAGCATTTAATTTTTAAAATTTAGCAATACCAAAGGGCACTTAATGGCTTCACTTCTTCTTGTTGAAGACGACAACACCTTAGCAGAAACCCTTATAGAGCTTTTAGAGTATGAAAATTTTCACATATCATGGGTAAATGACGGGCAAAAAGCGCTTGATATCACTTATGTAGAAAATTTTGACTTAATGCTTTTTGATGTCAATGTTGCTTTTATCAACGGTTTTGAACTGCTTCAATCTTTAAGAGATGCGGGCGATACAACTCCTACTATTTTTATCACCTCACTGAGTGATATCGCCTCACTCTCACGCGGTTTTGAGGTGGGAGCGGATGATTATCTTAAGAAACCTTTTGATTTTGATGAGTTACATGTAAGAATAAAAGCTCTGCTTAAAAAACGATACAGCAGTGAAAACAATCTCTTACATGTAAATGATTTCTCCTATTCACTCTCTAAAAATGAGCTCTATAAAGATGGAGTTTTTATAGCCCTAAGCCCTTATGAACTACGCCTGAGTGAGCTATTTTTTAAAAACAAAAACCAGACACTCACCAAAGAGAATCTTATCTTTGAACTTTCGCAAGGAGAAGAGTCTAGCGAGGGAGCATTGCGAGTTCATATCAATAAGCTTCGTAAAATCGGACTCCCAATTCAGACACTTCGAGGAATTGGATATCGTCTTGAAAGCTCATGAAAAAGGCATTTTGGAAATTTTAAATACTTTTTAGAGTATAATTATGCAGTATTAAAATGTAAAAAGGATATGTATGATTAATATGACACTTACAAGCCTACGAAATACTACTAATTTTTTTGAAATTGATGATGTAGCTACCATAATCAATGGTAGAAAAAAAGAGGAAATTGGTTATTTTGTACCAAAAATATTTAAAGAAGAGTTTGAAAAGTTTACCGTAGAATTACAGAAAAAAAGAAAGAAAAAATTATTACAAAAAGTACTTACAGCCTCAAGAAAAGATACTATTGGAGATGGAGCTATCTCAGATGGAATTTAATAGAGGTGATATCTGTTTAGTCAATTTCAACCCAGCAAAAGGCAAAGAAATTGGAAAATTAAGACCTGCAATCATCCTAAGTTGCAAAGAGGATAATGCTATTTTAGATACAGCTATAGTCATTCCTCTCTCTAGCGTTATTGAACCAGATACTATGCCCTATAGATTTCACATTACATCAAGAGATAACTTAGAACAAAATAGTGATGCTTGTATTTACGAGATAAGAGCATTAAGTAAGACAAGAATAAAAGAGAAATTATCAAAGCTAAATGATGATGAAATTAACTCGATTCAAAAATGTTTATGCGAGATTATAAATTCATGACAGCTTTTAAATAGGATATCGTCTTGAGAGCTCATGAAAAAAAGGCGTTTTGGAAGTTTTTTCTTACCTATTTTGGGAGTGTTGCTCTGCTTATTTTAGCCTCAGGCTATTTTTACTTTCATGAACAAGAGCAGCAGATGATGAAAAGTGAGAATTTTTCACTGATAGACTATGCAAGACAATTTAAAATCTCTCATGGTAATTATACAGATCCAAATATTACGCACACAATTGTCTCGTTGCCAAATAAAAACATCTCCATAGACAACTTACATGTAAAGAGTGGTTATTTTGCAAAATATGTTCCTCATGATTGGAATGGAAGCTATCTCTATATTCAAAAAAGTACACAAGATTATGATAAAAAAATCTCCCTTTTACGTTTGAAAGTTATCGGCTTTCAACTCTTTTTACTTATCCTCTTTGCTCTTATAAGTTTTATCTTAGCACGCCAAGCCCTCCGTCCTATGCAGGATATGATTACAAAACTTGACAGCTTTGCTAAAGATCTTATCCATGATTTAAACACGCCCGTCACCTCCATCATGCTCAATATGAAACTCCTAGAAAAAGATACAAATTTTACAAACAATCGCCCTCTAAAACGGATTAAAAAAAACACCCAAGAGATATCACAACTGCATGAAAACTTGACAATTTTACTCCAAGAAGGCACCTTTCAATTAGAAAGGAGAGATATCTGTAGCATTGTCACTGAAGTGGTGCACACCCATAAGGCACTTTTTTCTCATCTACACTTTACGCTTACATGTAAGAGTACCTACGCCCTTATCAATCAAGCAGCTCTGCATCAAATCATCACCTCCTTAGTCTCAAATGCCTGCAAATATAATAAGCCAGATGGCAATATCACCGTCACTTTAAAAGATAAAGTACTTCAGATAGAAGATAGCGGCATTGGTATCAAAGAGCCTGAGAAGATATTTGAGCGTAATTTTAGTGAGCATCACAACTCAAGTGGCTTGGGGCTAGATATAGTAAAACGACTCTGTGACGCAATGGCGATTAAAATTGATGTAAATTCAACATTAGGTAAGGGAACTACATTTACGCTAACATTGCGATAAAAAAAGGAAAAATATGCAAGTTGATAAAGCCTGTGATAATATAAAATGTCTCAAACATGAGGAGTGCGCATGTCATGAAGCCGTCTTATTTGTCCTTCTCTTTGGAGCGATGTCAGTCGCTTCTATCATTATCTCAAAAAGATACTTATGTTCCTGAATTTATAAAAGAAGTAAAAGTGAAACCAAACAGATGAAAAAAACAGTACTCATTACAGGATGCTCTAGTGGCATCGGATACGAC
>Ga0256840_1001298_pt1 | contig 23883 bp, 24 predicted proteins | sample 355202metaG_FD_185969 | JGI IMG/M metagenome (GOLD analysis project Ga0256840, IMG submission 185969) | Hydrothermal vent microbial communities from Mid Atlantic Ridge, Atlantic Ocean - 355-202 | ecosystem: Environmental > Aquatic > Marine > Hydrothermal vents | place: Atlantic Ocean: Mid...
CTTTAGGGTCATACGGTTTAGGAAGGTAGTCATCTGCCCCTATGTCTAAAGCTTTGACTTTATCGTTGATATCTGAACGTGCAGAAGAGATGATGACGGGAATGTCGTACTTCTCCATGACTTCCTCGCATACTTCTAAGCCATCCATCCCTGGAAGCGTAAGGTCTAAAATGAGTAAATCATACTTTTTCACACCTGCACTTAACCCTAAGTAAGGGTCTTCAAAATTGGTGACTTTTATATCGTATTGTGCAAGATATTCGGTGAGGAGTTCTGCAAACTCTGCATCATCTTCTATCATTAAAATATTTATCATAGTTTGTCCTGTAGTGCGGTAATATCTCAAATATTACCTTTATAAGGTTAATTGAAATCAAATGCCTTTTGCATATACGGTTTGATTTCATCGAAAGCATAATCATATTGAGTAAAATGCTCAAATGCGATGATACCTTGATACAACAACATATCAGAGCCATCTTTGGTAGGCTTGTCATAAGACTTTGCCAATGTTAAAAATGGTGTCTCTTTTCCATAAATCACATCTACACATGCCTTTGCATGGGGTATCACACTATCAAGTATCTCTTTAGGGGCAGGAAGATTATTATCTTCAAGCCCTGCAGAGGTCATATTGATAACAAGGTCATAGGTCTGAGATTTGAATGTCTCAAAAGTATAGGTTTCAAAACCATCTGCTTTATATTTTTCTAAGCGTCCCTCACTACGATTAAGCAAGGTCACTTCATACCCTTCATCCCGTAAAATGCTTGAGGTTGATTGTGCTGTACCACCTGCACCTAAGAAGAGTACAGTTTTGATATCTTTAAATTCTGAGATAGCTTTTAAAAAACCTGGTGCGTCTGTGTTGTATCCATAGAGTAAGCCGTCACGTTCCACAATGGTATTGACCACACCAATCTTTTGTGCAAAGGGGTCAAGTATATCACAGGCATTAAAAGCAGCTTCTTTATGTGGTACTGTGACATTTACACCTTTAAGTTTTAAATTGAACAAAGTCTCTTTGAGTTTGTGTCCATCTTTGAGAAGGTGACGTGTGTAACAAGCATCAAAGCCTAAACCAGCAAAAGCAAGGTTATGCATAAGGGGAGACTTGGAGTGAGAAACAGGGTTACCAAAGATAGCAAAAAAATATTGTTTCATTCTTGATTATGCTTCAGAAAAGACTCTATTTTTGCCATTGTTTTTTGCTCTATAGAGTGCATTATCTGCTTTCAGTAAAGCAGTGCTCATAGGGTCTTTTTCATGAAGATTGAGTTTTGAAATACCTACACTAATCGTATAGTTAAGTGTACTTTTTTCATCAATAAAAACATCACTTTGTTCAATATTTTTGCGTATTCGTTCGGCCATAGTAAGTGCACCATTGATACTGGTATCAGGTAATAGCATAGCAAACTCTTCACCGCCATATCTGGCTGCGATATCTGGCTGACGTTTATGCTGCATAAGTGTAGTAGATAAATGTTTAATGACTTCATCACCAATAGCATGACCATAGGTATCATTCACTTTTTTAAAATTATCTATATCCATAATTAGTACAGTAATATTGTCTATATCTGGGGTACTGTTTTCTATAAGTTTTTTGCTGATTTCGGAAAAATATCTACGATTATATAAACCTGTAAGATGGTCCGTTGTCGCTAAAATTTCCATTTGTTTTTGCGAGTTTTCTAAATGTTGAATAAGCGAAGCCATTTTAAGTTGTGTCCGTACACGTGCCAAGAGTTCTTTGGGTTTAAATGGTTTTGTAATATAGTCAAGCCCGCCTGTGTCATATGCCTTTTCTATACTCTCTTCATCTGTCTCTGCAGTGATAAAGATAATAGGTATATCTTTTGTATCAGGATGTGATTTAAGTCTTCGACATACTTCATAACCATCCATTTCTGGCATCAAAATATCTAAAAGAATTAAATCAGGTTTGTCCTCTTTTGCTATTTCAAGAGCATACGAACCATCAAGAGAGGCCATGACATCAAAATTATTACTTAGCAGACCACTAAGTATTTCTATATTTGCTTCTGTATCATCTACAATAAGTATGGTAGAGTTATTACTCTCATCTATTGTTTGCATTATTTATATCCTCAACTTTTTGAATAGCATCTTTAAATTTAAATTTTAAAACATCATCTCTTATTTGATTATATAGTGTTTTGTCTTTATCATCAAGCATGTATTGAGAAATTTCTTCTAGAACAGGTTTGCAGAGATTTATTTTTTTTGATTGCACAGCTTCTTTGAGTTTAGTAAATAGTGCATCACGTTGTGCAGTGCCTAGTGTTTTGCTATGTTTTTCATCTTCTTGTTTATTTTCAAGATTTGACAAATCATTGAGCACTTTGTCAAGTTTTTTGATGAAATTATTCAAATTTACTTCTGTTTTGTTTTTTTCGTATTCTTTTGTACTTTGGTGTAAATCCTTTGCACCTATACTCGCAGAGAGTCCTTTGATATTGTGTATTTCACGTTTAAATGTTTCATTGTCAAGTTTGCTGAAATCTAAACTACCATAACTTTTTTTGAACTTGTGTAACATTTTAAGGTAAAGTGTTTCATTTCCTGCCACATAGCCTAGTCCAATTTTTGTATTGATGGATGCAAAAGGTGGGAAGACAATATTTTTATCTTCTTTCTTCTGAGTATGTTGTATCTGAGTAGTCTCTAAAGGTGTAATATAGGATAAAAGTACATCGTATAATTTATGCACATCAATAGGTTTACTGAGATGTTCATTCATACCAGCACTTGAAGTTTTTTCTATATCTTCAACCATAGCATTGGCTGTCAAAGCGATGATAGGTATCTTTTTATCCAGTTCTCTTATTTGTTTGCTTGCCTCTATGCCATCCATGATAGGCATTTGTATATCCATCAGAATCAAGTCATACTTTTTGGCTTTAAATCTATCAAGCCCTTCTTGACCATTATTAGCTATGTCGATTACTATACCACTCTCTTCTAGAAGACCCATAATAATCTCTTGATTTGTCTCATTGTCTTCTACTAAAAGAATAGAAGTCCCTGAAAGTTTTGATATATCTCTTTTCGTTTGTTTTGGTGTCTGCTCCTTTGACGAGTGAGCATTGTCAATGAGTACATCACTCAAAATGTCATTGAGTAACGAAGGGTTAATAGGTTTTTGTAAAAAGATGTCTATCCCTACTTCTTTTGCTGCATTAACTATACTCTCTTGTCTAAAACTACTTATCATCACTACTGATTTTGGTTTGGGCTTGTTATACCTTTCACAATGATTATTTATTTTTTTAGTGGTTTCTATACCATTGAGTTCAGGCATATTCCAATCCATTAAAATTAAATCTATGTACTTCTCACACTTTGCCATTTTTTCAAGTGCTTGATCTCCATGGATAGCATGAATTACTTCCATATCGAACATTTCAAGTGTATGTCCTAATATGTCATGCCATGTCTGGTTGTCATCTACGATGAGAACTCTTTTCCCTTTAAAGTGCGTATAACTTTGTTTATCTTCTCTCTCTTCAAGAGGAATCTCAAAGACAAAACGACTTCCTTCTCCTTTTGTACTTTCTACCCATATTTTCCCATGCATCAGTTCTACGAGTTGCTTGGAGATACTTAGCCCCAATCCTGTCCCACCATATTTCCGTGTCGTACTGCTATCAGCTTGTGAAAAAGATTCAAAAAGTTTTTTCTGCTCTTCCTTGCTCATCCCAATGCCTGTATCTTGCACAATAAATCTATAATACCCATCTGCTTTTTTCTCTACCATGAGGCTAATCTCACCTTCATGGGTAAACTTTACGGCATTGCTTAAAAAGTTGGTTAATATTTGGGAAATTCTAAGTGCATCACCATGAAAAAGTTTAGTCATTGTTTGGTCATATTTGACAATAAGCTCAAGATTTTTTTTATGTGCATCAAGTTCGACAAGCTGTATGATATTGTCTATTGTTTTAAAGAGATCAAAATCTACTTTTTCTATGCTAAGTTTACCTGCTTCAATTTTAGAGAAATCAAGAATATCATTGATAATAGTCAGAAGTGATTTGGCACTACTGTCTATCTTACTTATATAATTACGTTGTTTTTCTTCAAGGTTTGTTTGTAGAACTAAGTGTGTCATACCCAATATACCATTCATCGGTGTACGTATTTCATGAGACATATTTGCAAGGAAGGCGGCTTTGAGTTTAGATGACTCTTCTGCTTCCTCTTTTGCCAATTTTAGAGATTTGGTTTTCTCTTCTATTTCCTTTTCCAACTTTTTTTCTAAGGTATCTATCTCTTTTAGTTCTTTGTTTGAAATAAGCATAAAATACAACATAAGAAGCAGCAGTATCAATGCAATAACAGATTGTCGAATGAGTAAATTGTGTACAGATTGATTTAAGGTATTAATGACTTCATCTATCTGAATATCTGCGCCGACAATATATTTTGTACCTTTTTTTGTATGCATAGGCATAAGGATACTTCTAAACGTACCCCATTTGTCAGAAGTTTCTTCAAAAATAACTTTATTGTCAGTGAAAATATTTTTCAAAGCATCACTCGCATCTTCGTATAAATCAAAATAATGGGTAAGATCCTCACCTGTACTAAGCTCTTCGGTGGTTGCACTTGAAGAAAGGAAATAAACTTTGCCATCTTTAATCGTCATCGCATAGCTATAGGTAATATCTGTTTGATTAATAAAAGATGAAAAACGTTTAATATACGCCATGTCCTCTTCTGCTGAGATAGCATGAGGAGAGATGGCTTTATCATAAAAACTGTCATCAAATACAAGATGATTGCTTTGTGCTGCCAGTTTTAATTGTTTATCTATAGCATTATAATGTGTTCTTTTTGTTTCTTGGTAGCTTAAGTATGCATTCACCGCAGACATAAAAAAGAGCAGTATAAAAAATGAGATAATAATAAAACGTTTCTTTTTATAGTTTTTTAATAAAGTTCCAATCATCTCATAGCCTCTTTTCTAAATACTTTCCATCTCTTTAAGTGTAGCGAGTAAAGCACCCAGTTTATTTTTCACTTCTAAGTACTCCAGTTCTGGTATAGAATCCGCCACTACCCCTGCACCTGCTTGTAAGGTAATGCTGTCTGGTTTAATGAGTGAGGTACGTATGGCAATGGCTGAGTCCATGTTTCCATCAAAAGAGAAGTAGCCTACCGAACCTGAGTAGAAACCACGCTTTAGTCCCTCGTATTGGGCGATGAGTTTCATCGCTTCTATTTTAGGTGCGCCTGTCATCGTACCTGCTGTAAAGGTAGCAGCAAAGAGGTCAAACATATCTTTGTCTTCATCTATGTGTGCTTCAACATCTGAGACCATGTGCATGACGTGAGAGTACTTTTCTACACGCATCATGTCTGTAACTTTCACCGTACCAGTTTGCGCCACGCGTCCTACATCATTACGTCCAAGGTCAATGAGCATCAGGTGTTCAGCACACTCTTTGGGGTCGTCTAGCATTTCTTGTTCGAGCTCTTTGTCTCTTTTGGCATTTTTACCACGTTTACGTGTCCCTGCGATAGGGCGAAGAAGTATTTCACCTTCAGTTAGACGCACCATTACTTCTGGGCTTGACCCACAGATAGAAAAATTTTCATAGTCAAGTAAAAAGAGGTAAGGCGATGGATTTTTGGAACGTAGTACACGGTAGAACGAGAGAGGGTCAATTTTGCCTTTTTGTGTATATCTGTTTGCTAAGAGTATTTGAAAAATATCACCCGAACGGATGTTCTCTTTAGACTCATCAACAAGCGCTTTAAAACGTGCTTCATCGATACTAAATGTACCTTCTCCCTCTAGCTCTACAGCTTTAAGCGGCATAGGGGTACAGGTATTGTGGAGCAAGTTTTCTATAGCTTCGATACCAGATGACATACGCGCATCATTGAGAATCAGCGTAAGTTTTGCAGATTTGTGTGAGTAAGCGATGATGATTTCAGGGCGTACCAAATCAAGGTCAGGCGTACCTAGCGGGTCAAGCAAATCATCCATACTCTCTTCAAGTGTAGGTTCAAATACTTTAACCATATCATACGCAATAAACCCTATAAAACCATCTATAAAAGAGAAACCCACTTCAGCAGCTTTTTCTTTGTAGGCAGCTTTATCTATGTTGTTATAATAAGACTTTAAAAAAGCAAAAGGATTTTCTTCTAACGTTTTTTTAGTGCCTGTTTTATCTGTATAGGTCGTTGTCTTGTTTTTATAGCTCAGACGTTCTTGCGCACCGATGGTAATGAATGAAAAGTTCCCATCACTGGTATTGACAACAGATTCAAAGAGCATGGTAATCTCATTTGGAAAGATTTCTTTTATCTTTCCATAGAGCGCGACAGGTGTGAGTTGGTCAAAAAGAATGGTCTTATGCATACCGATGCTTACCTCTCAACCACAAACGCACTTTTTAAGATACGGCTACGAATGACATCTCTTGCTTTGTCCACGTCTGCTCTTGTTTTGTACGGACCAATGAGAAGCTTTTTATAGCCTGTGTTATCTGGTGCTGTAACATGCGAGGTAAATCCACTACTTTTGATGACAGAGAGTAAACGCTGACTTGGTTGCGCACTTCTAAATGAACTGACCTGTACATAATATTTTTTCGAGTGGGTCGCTTTAGGTGCTTTGCGGGTAACTGTAGGTTTTTTTATAGGTCTAGAGACAGGCTTGGCTATAGGCTTCTTCACAGGTTTTTTGATTTCGATAGCTGTGGCAACTTTAGGAACTGATGTGACTTCTGTTGGCACGCTTACAGTCTCTTTGTTGGGTTTTTGGCTAGGAGTAGGTGTGTTTATGATTTTGTTCACTACCGGTTTGAGTACTTCTTCTGGCGCTGGGGTTTGCTTTTCAACGTTAGTCGACAGTGGAGCCTCTTTTTCAGGTTTTGCTACTACTACTTCTTCATTAGGTTCTTGTAGTTGAAGTTCAGGTGCAATGACTTCAGTTAAATTGTCCTCAAAAATAAGTTCAGGGTTCTCTGGTGATTTCAGTAGTGTTTTAGTGAGCATAATGGCAACGATAAGAATAACAATAAGCAAGGCAATAATCGTTAGTGCGCTCTTCGTTTTATTACTTTTTGGTGCAATTGTGTCGATAATAAGGTCATCAAGATTGTGGTCATTCATAAGGGAAAACACTCCAAATATTATTTTGAAGTGATTATATCATATTTATCTATATTATCCTAAAAAGACATGTTAAAAAGTGTGTTGAGAAAAGAGAAATACGGCTTGAAGAAATTAGTGTTGACTTTGAATTTAGAATAATCTTTTATTATGTTTAATCTTTACCATTTCTTTACCATATTTTTGTATAGTTTGAAATATTTCCATTAAGGAGGAAAATAAATGAAAAGAGTTTCAATAGTAAAATTATCAGTTTTGGCATTGTTCGCACTCTCTACGCAAGTAGATGCAGCAAATTGGTTGATGCTACAAGGCACACAGCCAGAGACAGTAGCACCAAAAGGTGTGAAAGTACCATATCGTAGTAAAAAACCAAAGATTTGGGGATTTATTCAAACAAATTATAAGAGTGATGAGGGTGGAACACTTATTAAGGGTGGTAAAAATAAAACACCATTCTCTTATTTGGCACCAGGATTAGAAAATCAAAAAGGCTTTAATGTGTTTAGAGCTCGTTTGGCAGCACGTGGTATGGCAGATAGTGAAAATAAAGTAAACTATTTCTTTATGACAGAATTTGGAAATAGTGGTATCAATAATGTTGCAGGGCATCATGAAGTCGCGACATATTTCACAGATGCATCTGTAACCCTTAAGCATATACCTTATGCCAAAATACGCTTTGGACAATTTAAAACACCAGGGAGTGAAGAAGGGTTACAAGCGGTATTTGTATCACCGTATATAGAATTTACCACTATGACCAACCATCAGCTTCTAGAACGCCATATCAATGATGTGGGTGTTGCTCAAAAAGGTAAAGCTGCAGGTGGAGCCAAAACAACACACTACACAAGTACAAAAGTAGACCAACCTATTGGTGCGTTTAGAGATTTGGGTATTCAGATATTTGATACAGTAAAAGTACAAGATGACTGGAGTGTAAGTTATGCTTATATGTTTGGTAATGGATCAGGGACTTCGCATATTAGTTCCACTGAACAAGGGACACAGTATGGATACTTGGCTCTTGAAAAATCTTTTGGAAAAGGAAGAGGTTGGTTTACTGAATCTATGAAATTTTATGTGTGGGGTCAAGATGGTAAACGTGTTCTACATTCTTATAATGGACGCAATACTGTCCAAATTGATGCTAACAGACAACGTTATGGTGCAGGTATGACGTATTACCATAATGGTATTCGTTTTGAGGCAGAATATATGAAAGCAAAAGGTATGATTTATACTGGTGCTAAAGATGTGGATGTAAATCCATCAGCAGAAGATTGGCAACTACAATTCGCTACAGGTGATGAGAATGAAGCTGATGGTGGATATGTCAATGTGCAATATGAAATTTTTCCTAAAAAATGGGAAGTATTTGCAAAGTATGATTATGAAAATCGTTTAACAAACGATAAAAAAGGTGAACGTGATTTTACCACTTTAACACTGGGTACATCCTACCACTTCAGAGGGCCTACACGTATTGACTTTAACTATCAGATAAAAGATGCAACTGCACCAAACAATGCAAAGGCACAAAAAGTTTTAGATAATTTTGGAAATCGTTTTGCTGTGCAAATTACAGCTGCATTTTAATAAAATAAAGGATAAAACATGAAAAAAATAAGCATCCTATTAACAGTAATTACATCAGGAATGTTATTGGTAAGCGGTGTCTCGGCGAAAGATGAAGCAGGTCAAAATCATGACTATAGAACATTCAAGACAGGTGGTGTAATTGAATATGGTCATATCCATGATTCTTATACTTCTGATTTAACGATTTATGTTGCAGGTAATCAGTTCATGGTAATGGAACAACTTATACAAGATTTTCAAGATAAGAATTCTGATATAAAAAAAATATATCTAGAGACAATTCCCCCAGGGCAAATTCTAAAAAGTCATATTTTAAAGCAAGGTTCAATTAATGGTGAAAAAACTGCACAAAATCCTGACTTGTTCGCAAGTGTTAACTTAGGTCACCTTAAAAAATTAAAAGCAAAAAATATTATGGATGACTATATGATTTATACCCATAATAAGTTAGAACTGATGGTGGCACAAGGAAACCCTAAAAATATACAAGGAGCAAAAGATTTAGCAAGAAAAGATTTAGTTAAATCTCTTCCAAATCCCTTAACAGAGGGAATATTTAAATTTTATGGATCAAGGATGCTAAAAGATTTAGGTATCTACCAAACAGTGACGCATGACAAAAAATGTAAATCTTGCTGGGCAATAGAAGGTGAAACATATTTTACATCAAGACATCATCGTGAAACACCTTATCGTATTGAACATGGAGAAGCAGATGTTGGTATTGTCTGGGCGACAGAAGTGCAACATGCAAAAGATACAGGGCGTAAGCTTGAAGGTGTAAAAATAGCTAATAAATACAACATGGGTGATAAAGTGGGTTATGCTATTGGGGTATTGAAAACGGGTAATAATACATATAATGCACTACGTTACTTGAGTTATTTAAGTACCCAAAATGCACAAAATATTTATGCAAAATATGGTTTTTCTAAAGCAAGTAGTGATGATTTGAGATTAAAACCAATTCCAACAAAATAAAGGATAAAAAATGAAATTAAAAAAAGTACTATGGGCATCTATTGCTCTTGTGATGATAACTACTTTGCCAACTATGGCTAAAAATAAGAAAAAAGACGATGTGGTAAAAATTGTGTATCAATGTGATTTTCCTGATGTGAAGCGTGTGCATTTGATGCTAAATACACTTAATAATGTTGTGAAGCATTATCAAGCAACATTAGAAGAGTACGAATTAGATGTGGTGGCACTAGGACCTTGTTTGCAGTATGTTATGAAAGACTTTAAAGGCACAGGTTTTGCACAAAAGAAATATATTCACAAAGGTGGGCCTGCAGGTAATGGTACGATGGGTCGTTTTAAAAACTTGATGTTAACAGCAGGCGATAATATGAATATCTACGCCTGTCAAAATACAATGAGGAAAAAACATGTAGATGCAAAACAAATTGCTGATTATGCACAATTAACACCTTCAGGTATTATCAAAATTGTAGACTTGGAACGTGATGGCTTTGCCTATATTAAAATCAAGTAACATTAGATAAAATAACATGAAATCTTAAAATAAGAAGTATAATGAAATTATACCAAAAATATCTCTTTGTCATACTCATACTGTTAGTAGGCATTATTGCCTACTTTCACTTTAAAGATAGGCAGAACTTTGTCAATCAAATTCATACAGTACTTTTAAATATATTAGACAATGAAATCAAAAATCAAAAATTAAAAGCGTTTAACTTTGCCTATTCCCTTTCACAAAATGAATCATTAAAGCAAGCCATTCTAAACAAAAATGGAAAAGAAAGTTATCATATTTTAAAACAATATATGAATACTTTGGAAACATTTAATGGCTCAAAAATAAATGCACAAATTGTTTTAACTGACTTTACCATATTTGCGAGAAGTTGGGACAATAGTGACGCAGGGGTCAATGTAAAACAAAATCGTCCTGATTTAGAGATAATGAAGAAAACTTTAAATCCACATGTGGCTTTCGAAGCAGCACGAAAACTTGTTCTCATTGCGTCGATACCTATGATGCATGAAAATAGGTGTATTGGTTTTCTTGATGTTATTCAAAGATTTGATTCCTTTGAAGAGTATTTTCTCCAATATGATATAGATATCATTGTATTGGTAAACGAACGATACAAAAAACAGACGGTCTTGTTAGAAAAAAATCCGCATATTGACAATATGATAGTTGCAAATGCAGGAGCAAATATAAATCATATAAAAAATCTTAGGAAGTTAAATCTCAATCAACTTAAAAATAGTGGTATGGTAGAAAATGAAAAATATTTTTATTTTTCAAAAGTTATTTTAAATGATGTAGGAGATAACATTGGTTATTTTATTTTGGTACTTTCAAAAGATAAATTAACACTTTTTAGAAATTTTGAAAAGGAGTTAAAGAGTTTTTTTACGTATACTCGAAAAGATTTATATGGCACTGCTACTAACAAAAAACCATCGCTAGATGTTTATTGTGATTTTACAGACAAGGAGCTACTTGCATTGAAAAAAAGTGCTGTAGGGCAAGACGAAATGTATATCAAAAAACACTTGCAGGAAAAATTGAATCACTATACAAAAGAAGAATTGATCTCTTTGCTTTTAGAGAATAATTCTAAAAAAATTTCAAGAGGAGTCATAAAATGAATATACTTTTACTAGAAGATGAGAGTATTTTAAAAGAAAGTATAGAAGAGTATCTAACATCAAAAAATTATCATGTTGATAGTTTTGAAAATAGTAATGATGCTTTTGATGCAGTATTTGATAAAGAATATGATTTACTGTTGTTGGACGTCAATATACCAGGAGAATTTGATGGTTTTTCTTTGAGAAAAGAACTTGCCAATGAAAATAAAAATATACCTACTATTTTTGTTACCTCTCTGTCAAGTGCAGATGCAATGCTCCAAGGGTATGCTAATGGTTGTTGTGACTATATAAAAAAACCTTTTGATTTGGTAGAACTTTTACTAAGGGTACAACATGCGTTAAAATCAAACTGTTTTAAAACAGAAAATGATTTTTTACAACTACCTTGTCACTATAAGTATGATATTATCAATCGAAAACTACTACATAAAACTCAGCAGATACAGTTGACTAAAACAGAAAATGAAATTTTGATTTTGTTCATAAGACATAGAAATAAAATTGTAAGTTTTGAAATGCTTTATGAACAAATTTGGGATAATGATATTAATCTTAAAAATGCAAGAGTACAAATCAATAATCTTAGAAGAAAATTACCTAAAGATATGATTGAAAATATATATGGTACAGGATATAGATTTGATTGTAAATGAAGAAAAATTTGTCAAAAAATATAGTTTAATTTATACACTGATTATTTCCTTTATACTATTTATACCTTTATCTATTTACATAAATTATAAAATGAATCTTCAAGAGGTGAAGACGGAAGTGGCATTAAAATCAATCCAATCGAATATTATTCATGCCATGGAAAATTTTGGTAATCATCCTCACGAAATATTTGAATTTCCCAAATTTGCATCGTATCAATCTGCCATATATAAAAAAGATTTTACTCCCATCTATACCGAGATAAAAGAACCACTAACTTCCTATATGACAGGCTATTTTCGTGATGCATCCTATCGATATTTGATTACAAAACTTCCAGAGAAAAAATATTTTTTAGCAACGTATCTTGTCACTAAAACTAAAATATCTTTTGCCTCTGTTTTTCTTGAATCTAGTGTGATTGCTTTTGGTATAGTATTTCTAATCTTATTGCTATCCTTTTATTTTTTAAACAGCTTTTCAAAACCATTTAAGCGTGTCAATGAAAAACTTGATGATTTTATTAAAGAGTCCATGCATGAGATAAACACCCCTTTAAGTATTATTAGTGTGAATGTAGACTTATTTGATTCAATCTATGGAAAAAATAAATATTTTAATCGTGTAAAATCAGCCACAAAATCTCTTGCTACGATTTACAATGATATGGATTATCTTATCAAGAAAGACAGATTAGAATACCCGAATGAAGAGATAAAGTTAAAGCAATTTTTAGAAGAGAAAATTTCTTACTTTGAATTGATTTGTCAGTTGAAAAATATACACTTATGCTTTGATAGCAATATTGATGAAGTCATACTGCTTTTTAATAGGACAAAACTGGAGAGAATTGTAGACAATACTTTATCCAATGCCATAAAATTTTCATCTAAACAAAGTAAAATAGAGATACGGCTTTATTGTGATACCGATAGAAATGTCATATTGAGCTTTCAAGACTACGGAAAGGGTATAGAAAACCCTCATAAAATTTTAGACAGATACTACAGAGAAAACGAATATAAAAATGGCTTTGGCATTGGTATGAGCATTGTAAAATCAATCATAGATGAAGCAGAAATAGAGTTAGATATAGAGTCAACACTAGGTAAAGGGAGTATATTTACGTACCTTTTTAGTAACTCTATGGTTAAATAATTCCATAAGGTAAGGTCACAATGTTATAGTCTTCAGGAAGATTGAGAGAAGGAAGTGTTTTCCATTTTTTAGTCATTTTCTCTTTCAGTGCATCTGAAAATGTTTGAAGTTGTTTGTCTGCTTCTTCCAAAGTGAGTCTATCTACCCGTATAAAAACTTGTAAACGTTCTCTGTCTTTTCCCTGATAAATAGAATAATTTTCTATTTCAAGGGTTTGGAAAAGATGTTTTACCAGATGATAAAAACGCTGATATTCATGACCTTTGTATTCAATTAGCAAATAATCCGTATGATTGTTTTGTAGTAAGGGTACAGCAATGGTATATTCTCTATGTAGATGTTGCTCTAAAAGAAGAGGTGTAAGGGGTTCGTTTATGCGTTCAAACTTGGCATAAAAAGTACGATTGTTGAAAGATATTTTTTCAGCAATCATACTGCGTTTGATATAGTAGTGGCTATCAAGTAGCTCTAAATCAAAAACTTTCAAGTGTTAATAGATTGACTTTTCATAAATCACGAAATTTTGAGCCAATGCTTTCATCTCATCTTTTATTTTGGCATGGTTGTCAGCATCATTGACATTGTCAAGTACATCTGCAATTTTGTTTGCGATGATTTCAAACTCTTTTTCTTTCATACCACGTGATGTGAGTGCAGGAGAACCGATACGTACGCCTGAAGTCACAAATGGACTTCTTGTTTCACCTGGTACAGTGTTTTTATTTACAGTAATACCCGCAGCACCTAAAGCAGCATCTGCATCTTTCCCTGAGAAGTCTTTGTCTAAGAATGACACAAGTACAAGGTGATTGTCGGTACCACCAGAGACTACGTCATAGCCACGGCTCACTAGAACTTCTGCCAGTTTAGAAGCGTTGGCTTTGACTTGTTTGGCATAGACTTTCCACTCATTTGAGAGGTTGTGCTTGAACCCTACCGCTTTTGCAGCGACTACATGCACAAGTGGTCCACCTTGAAGCCCTGGGAAGATAGCAGAGTTTATTTTCTTAGCGATGTCTTCATCGTTCGTCATAATCATCCCACCACGAGGTCCTGCAAGTGTTTTGTGTGTGGTTGTTGTGACGACATCTGCATATGGGAATGGGCTAGGGTGTTCACCTGCACAGACAAGACCAGCGATGTGAGCAATGTCCGCAAATAAAATTGCACCTACTTCATCTGCAATGTCTCTAAACTTTTTAAAGTCAATTTCTCTAGCATAGGCAGAAGCACCACAGACGATGATTTTAGGTTGAACGACTTTGGCAATGTCCATCACTCTGTCATAGTTAATGCGACCATCAAGCTCTACGCCATAGGTAAATGAAGAGTAGTTTTTACCAGAAAAACTTGGCTTAGAACCATGTGTTAAGTGACCACCATGGCTTAAGTCCATACCAAGTATTTTTTCTCCAGCTTTAAGCAATGCTGCATACACAGCACCATTTGCTTGTGAACCAGAGTGAGGTTGTACATTCGCGTAGTTACAGTCAAAAAGTTCACAAGCTCTGTCGATAGCTAGTTGTTCTACAACATCGGCATATTCACACCCCCCATAGTAACGTTTATAAGGGTAACCCTCAGCATATTTGTTTGTAAATACTGAACCCATCGCTTCCATCACAGCTGGGATAGTAAAGTTTTCAGAAGCAATCATCTCAAGGTGATCTGTTTGTCTCTCTCTTTCGTTCTCAATGGCAGCAAATATCTCTGGGTCAAAACTCTCAATTTCGTATGACATAGGGTTCCTTTTTTCTGGGAGGTAATTTATGTGTATTTATAGCAAAATTCCTCTTTTGTTTTGATTTATTTTTAATTCAAATAGATAATCATGTTTTGTGTCAAAGGTTCCTTTATTTATTATCTTCGTTGATGGATATAGTAGAATAGATAGAGTAATGGAAAAATTAACAAACCTATTTTTGCAAAGTTATGTATGAGTAAATTGGGATAGAGTAGTAGAGCTAAGAATATACCAACAATCGCTCCACCAAGGTGTGCATCGTGTCCAATATTGTCAGTTTGGTTGTGCATGGAGTAGATTGAGTAGCATAGATACAAAAAACCAAATATATAAGCAGGTATGAAAAAAGGTATAAAGATTAGACCCATACCCATATCGGGTCGTATCACAGCAGCAGCCATGACAATGCCTGTAACGCCACCACTGGCACCTAGTGCTTTGTAGGCATAATTATTTTTATGCATAAAATATGAGAGTAACCCTCCACCAATAATGGCGGCAAAATATAGCATAAAAAAACCAAGTATACCAAAGTGTCGACTATGGATAACCACAGGAGCAAACATATACAATACATACATATTGAATAAGAGATGCATAGGGTCAGCATGTAAAAAACCACTACTTAGTAATCTGTCCCATTGGTTTGCTGCTCGAATTGCAGAGATATTAAAAATGTATTGATTAATAAAGTTTGGATTAGTAAAACCATAAATACTTATAGTTGAAGTAATCCCAATTAGTATGATTAGATATATGTTGATGTTATCCATAAAATCTCTATGTTATTTGGTCATTCTAGACTTACACGCAGCTGCATCTAAACAGAAATAGCCTTTTCCTTTTTTCGCAGGCTTAAGTTCTTCCATGACATCGTGTCCACACTTCTTGCATACATCCGTGGCAGAGGCTTTAGGCGTTTCTTGTATTGCTTCAGGTCTCATAGCAGGGAAGAGGAGGACGTCACGAATGGCGTGTTGGTTGGTAAGCATCATGACCAAACGGTCGATACCTATACCCTCACCAGCTGTAGGTGTCATACCATAGCCTAGGGCTTTAACAAAGTCTGTGTCCATGTGCATGGCTTCGTCGTCACCTGTTGCTTCTTTAGCATCGACTTGCCCCTTAAATCTTGCATATTGGTCAAGAGGGTCATTAAGCTCAGAGAAACCATTGGCTATCTCTTTACCTGCCATGAAAAGCTCAAATCTTTCAGTGACTTCAGGATTTTCATCGTTACGACGTGCCAGAGGAGAGATATCTACTGGATAGTCTGTGATGAAAGTAGGGTTGATGAGCTTACCTTCGACAAACTCATCAAAGAGCTCTGCTTGTACGTAGCCTAGTGTCCAGTTATTATCTGTTTTGAGGTTACGTTCTTTCAAGTAAGTAAGTCCAGCATCTTTATCTGTAGCAATCTCACGGGGCACACCACCAATATCTACAATACTGTCTATCCAAGATACTTTTGCAAATGGTGTCGCAAAGTTTATCTCCAATTCACCATAAGGAAGAGTTCTTTCTAATGCTAGGTTATCAAAGAGATAGTCAAAGAGCTCTTCTGTCACTTCCATAAGTTCGATGTAGGTTTTATATGCCCAGTAGAACTCTATAGAAGTAAACTCAGGGTTATGTGTGGCATCTATCCCTTCATTTCTAAAGTTTCTGTTTATCTCAAATACAGCTTCCATCCCACCCACGATAAGACGTTTGAGGTAAAGTTCTGGTGCGATACGGAGATATCTGTCTACACCTAAAGCATTATGATGTGTCGTAAATGGTTTAGCATTGGCTCCACCAGGGATGGGGTGCATCATAGGTGTTTCTACTTCTAAAAAGCCTTTGTCTTCAAAAAATCTTCTAATCCCTGAGACGATTTTTGAACGTAGTTTAAAACGTTTTGTGACTTCTGCATCCATAATCATATCGAGGTAACGTTGACGGTATTTAATCTCTTGATCTTGGATACCATGAAATTTCTCTGGCAATGGTAAGATAGCTTTTGTAACCAATTGAATATCTAAACAATGAAGCGTAAGTTCACCTGTTTGTGTTACAAAAGGGTACCCTTTTGCTTCTATGATGTCACCCACTTCAAAGAGTTTTTTAACTACATCATTGTAGTAGCCTTCAGGAAGGTCATCACGGTTAAAGTAAAGTTGTACAAGTCCCTCTGAATCTTCTATCTTGGCAAAGGCTGCCTTACCCATAATGCGTATAAACTTGATACGTCCTGTGAGTGTATAAGACTTTGTTTTGTCTTGTTTCATTTCACCTTCATCCACAACGATGTCGTTAACATAAGCACACTCACTTAAAAATGTTGTTGAAGGTGTACCTTTTTTAACTTGGTTAGGGTAAGGGTTGATCCCTTTTTCTCTGAGTGTTTCTGACTTTTTAATACGGTCTTGAATCTGTTGATTTTCAAATATCAAGGGTTCTCCTGTTTTGATTTAATGTAAGTGTAGACGTGCGTCTATTTATGCTTGGCAATTTTCACAAAGACCGACGATTTTCATAGTATGGTCTGTCATTTGAAAATTGAATTTCTTGGCGATATCTTCTTGTCGTTGCTCAATGGTCTCATCGAAAAACTCAATAATGTCCCCACACTTGGTGCAGATAAGGTGGTCATGATGTTTCTTTAGTCCCAGCTCATATTTTTTACCTTGCACACCAAATGAGATAGATGAGGCAATTTGTGATGTTTCTAGTAGTGAAAGGGTACGATATACTGTTGCTATACCGATGTTTATCTCTGGATTGTCTTGTTTGAGTAGAGTGTAGATATCCTCTGGTGTAAAGTGTCCATCATTTTCATAAAGAAATTTTAATACAAGCTCTCTTTGTTTGGTAAACTTGAGTGTATTGTCTTTTAATAAGGTTTTAAACTTTTCTAAAAGGAGAGGATACGCAATCATACTGAACCTTAATGTGTCGTATTTGTATCAGTGTGAGTGATGTTGTTTTCAGTGCTGCTTTCTTTCACTTCAGTTGCGTCTGTCATCGTTAGACCCATTGCAGATGTATCTAGGTTAATGAGGTAAGCACCTGCTTCTTTTAGATAAGGGTAAAGTACAGAATCGTTAACATATTTTTCGAGGTTGTCTTTGACAAGGGTAACATTGGAAAGTGCTGTAACAATGAGTGCAAAAATAAGGAAGTATTTACCTCCACCTGCGATGAAGCCAAACAGACGGTTAAGAAACCCTAAACCACTTTGGTTCGTGAGTTTTGAAAAAATAGAACCTAATATAGTTGCTCCTAACCAAATGAGAATAAGAATAGCCAAGAAACCAATGAGTTTTAAAAGAGACTGGTTTTCTAAATGAAAAAAGTTTGTATCGATAAAAGATGCTGCTTCTGGTGCAAGACGTGCAGCAAAATACACTCCCGCCACAAGTCCTACAAGTCCAAAAGCTTCTTTGATAAACCCTTGCATAAATCCTTTTATCCCCAAGATAAGGATGATTGCTGCAATAGTGACATCAAAGTAGTTGAAGTCCATCATTGAAAAGTTTTCCATTATTTCTATTCTCCCTGTACTATTTTTTCGTATTGTATCTATATATATGTCTAAAAATGCTTTAGCGACGTCTTTTTAGTGGGCAACAGCTCTAGATACTTCTTCTGGTTTGTTTGCATATTGTAGTGCAACATCACGAGAAATTTTTCCATCTTTAAGGAATTTAAGCAGTGCTTGTGTTTGCGTTTGCATACCTGAGTCACCTTGACCTAGCTGCATTTGTGAATAGATTTGGTGTACTTTATCTTCCCTAATAAGGTTGGATATGGCATGGTTGGTGATGAGTATCTCCGATGCGGCTACACGACCACCACCAAGTTTTGGTAGAAGTGCTTGCGCGATAACGGCAACCAAAGAAGACGATATCATCGCTCTAATTTGTGGTTGTTCATCCCCTGTAAATACATCGATAATACGGTTAATAGTTCCTGGTGCAGAAGAGGTATGCAGTGTACCAAAGACAAGGTGCCCCGTTTCTGCTGCTGTAAGACCTGCTTCAATGGTTTCTTTATCTCTCATCTCTCCGATAAGTATAATGTCTGGATCTTGACGCATGGCAAACTTGAGTGCAGTAGCAAAAGATTTGGTATCTTCACCAACCCCTCTATGAGAGAATACACATTTTTTATTTTGGTGAATAAACTCCACTGGGTCTTCCACAGTAATAACGTGTTTTTGTTCAGTCATATTGATTTCATTCAGCATGGCAGCTAGTGTGGTTGACTTACCAGAACCTGTAGGCCCCGTAACCAAGATAAGTCCCTTTTCTCTTTTGATGAGTGATTTATATACAATTGGTGCACCTAAATCATCAAGTGATGGTACATCAATAGGAATAATCCTAAAGGCTGCTGCCATATCTCCTAAGGTTTTATAGTAGTTTGCTCTAAAACGTCCAATCCCTGGAATAAGAAGAGCAAAATCCAATTCGTCATTTTCTTCAAATTGTTGCTTTTGTTTTTCTGTAATGAGTGAGTAGCACATCTCTTCAATGTCTTCACCTGTTAATTTGGGAAGATTGACAGGTTTAAGTACACCATCAAGTCTTATCTGTGGTTCTGTACGTGAAACAAGGTGTAAATCTGATGAACCATGTGTTACCACAGATTGAAGTAGTTTTTTAATGTCAAAAGCAGCCATGAATTATCCTTTTATGTGGGGGTATGATAGGTTTTGTGTAAGAATGATTATAACAAAATTCTTTTACTATTCGATAATCGCAGGTACGATGAAAAAATCATCTGCACTTTGAGGTGCATGTTTTAAGATGTTTTTTGCGATATCATTGCTTTGTCTTGGTGTATCTTCTCTAAGAGGTGTACCACCATCCAGTGTTGAAAAAGAGGATGAAAGTTCATTTGTGTCAAGCTCATTAAGGTTCTCTATATAATTTAAAATACCAGAGAGTTGTGCTTTCACTTCTTCTTTTTTACTCTCATCTATACGTAAGTGTGAAAGTTTCTCCAATTTGGCTAGGACAGTATCATCTATTTGCATTTTTACCCTTAATGATAATTTTTCTTATTATATATTAACTTTGTTTAGATATAACTACATAACTATAAATATCAAAATATAAGGATGAATCAATGATGCCACAATTGGACATGAACTCACAAGAGTTTAAAGATGAACTAGCAAAAACAGAAAAATTTACAGATAAAGTCTGTGAAAGTAAAGGATGGGTTTACAATGTAAATGAAGATGTAAATGAAGGTGTCATTATGGGGCTTGCACGTCATAAAATGCTTTTTGGTAAACGTTTCTGCCCATGCTTTATGGTAGAGCCAGATCCTGAAAAAGAAGGAAAATTCAAAAGCACAGATGACCGTATCTGTCCATGTAAACCAGCTATAGAAAAAGAGATACCAGAAACAGGTGTATGTCACTGTCAAATTTTCTGTACACCTGAGTATAGAGCAGCACAAGAAGCATAGTGCCAAAGAAGAAAGTCTCTTTTACAGCAAGTTATAATAATTATTGACTATAATTATGCGATTATTTAACGTCAGGGAGACAATACTTTGCAAACTTTATTAGAAAAAAACGATATAAATTCTGAAGAACTTCAATCACTTCTACAAGCAAGAGAAGAAGGAAAAACAGATTTTTTATTGATAGATGTAAGAGAAGATATGGAGTGGAATATGGGGCATATTAAAGGTGCTGATATGCTTAAACCTACTTCTACTTTTCAACAATGGGCACAAGATCTGTTTAGCAAGACAAAAGACAAAACAGTTATTTTTACTTGCCGTACAGGTAACCGTAGTGCACAAGTACAAAATGTATTTAGACAAAATGGGCATACACGTGCCATAAACCACTTCGGTGGGATTGTAACCTATCGTGGTGATGTCCAAAAATAATTATTTGAAACTTAGAGCTATTTCTTACGCTCTAAGTACAATCTCTCTATAATACTTCTAAACAATACTTAAATTTACAATAAAATGAGAATAAATATGAATGTAGTAGACCTCTTACTTAAACTTTTGAGTTTTAAGTCTTTGACGCCAGATGATGCAGGCTCCTTAAAGTTTATTGAATCATATCTTGATGGATATGAAGTAACATACGTCAATAAAGAGGGGGTTAAAAACCTTTTTTTGTTGAAGAAATTTGGAGAAGGTGAACACTTATGTTTTGCTGGTCATGTAGATGTAGTACCTGCAGGTGATAATTGGGCTACGAACCCTTTTGTGCCTGTCATCAAAGAAGGTAAAATCTATGCACGAGGTACACAAGACATGAAGTCTGGTGTGGCTGCCTTTATTCAAACGTGTAAAGAGGTAGAAAATTTTAATGGAACTCTCTCTATATTGCTCACTTCAGATGAAGAGGGCGATGGAACGTATGGTACGATAGTCATGCTAGAGTACTTAAAAGAAAAGGGACTGTTACCCGAGTATTGTATCGTTGCAGAACCAACCTGTGAGACAACCTTTGGGGATGCCATCAAGATAGGGCGTCGTGGGTCGATTAACGGATATCTTACTATTCAAGGAAAGCAGGGGCATGCTGCATACCCAGAAAAAGCCATTAATCCTGTGCATCAACTAGCACCCATACTCGATAAAATTGCAGGTATAAACCTTGACAATGGAGATGATGATTTTGCACCAAGCCAAATGGTCATCACCGATATACGTGGAGGTATGGAAGTCGCCAATGTAACACCAGGTTCCTTGAAACTGATGTTTAATGTGCGTAATTCCACTAAAACTACACAAGAAGAAGTTAGACTTCACATAGACAAATGTTTTCAAGGGTTAGACTATGACTTAGAGCTTACGCAGGGTTCTTACCCTTTTGTAACAACACGAGATTCCAAAGTAGTTAAAAAGCTCACCCAAAGCATCAAAAATGTGACAGGCTTGGAAACGAAACTTTCCACGGCAGGTGGCACAAGTGATGCACGTCACATGGGTGCCTTTGGCATAGACGTGGTAGAGTTTGGTGTCATCAACGATACCATCCATGCACCCAATGAATGTACTTCTATAGGGGAAGTTGAGCAACTTTGTGCTGTGTTTAAAGACATGGTAAAGCATTTTAATAAAATTTAAGGACATATAAGTGAAGAAAATAATTTTAAGTATGGTACTACTGTCTGGTGTACTTCTAGCGTTAGACTGGGTAAAAGATATAGACACAGCAGTACAAATAGCCAAAAAAGAGCATAAAAATATTATGGTAATGGTCGAAGGTGAACACTGCCGTTGGTGTAAAAAGATGAAAGGTCGTACACTTTCAGATGATATGGTTGAAAAAAGGCTGGAAAAATATGTCGTGGTAAAAGTATTTAGAGAAAATGGCAATGCTATGGCACAAATTCCTCCCATAGATGGCGTACCAACGATTTTCTTTTTAACGGAGCATAAAGCAGTTATGCAAGAAGTTGTGGGTTATTATAATGTAGGAGATTTTATCTCATATATCAATGATGTAGAGAAAAAACCAAACTAAATTTCACTCATTTTATAAAGGTACTTTTGTATGCTCTATCGAAGACCCCATTTTAAAGAATATGTTATGGCAAGACTCGTGACCATTGCTGTGAGTATTTTTATTTTATTTTCTATTTTACTTACTATGTTCATTGAAAACACCGATGTGGTACTGACTGCTATAGTGCTTGTCGCATTGGCATTTTCTCTTTTTATCTATGCTATTGCTCGTGGAGCAGGGCGTATGCAAAAAGAGCTTGCAATTATTAACAAATACCTCTCTCACATTGACAAAGCAGATGAAATGCACTATAAGGCACGTTTTTTCACCCAAGAGTTTGAAGACATGAATGACAATCTTATTAAAATTCTCAAAGCCTCTAAAAAACGTGAAGATGTAAAACAGCGTTACAATGCAAAACTGAAACTCAAAAACAGACAACGTGGTGATATGATTTCTGCTATTGCGCATGAATTTAGAAACCCTATTGCTTCTATCATGGGATATTCACAGACACTTGAAGATGACAAAGATATACCTCCTGCATTACAAGAAAAATTTTTAAACAAAATCTATAATAATGGTGTAAAAATAGAAGCATTACTTAGCAGATTGGTTTTATGGAACAAATTTGAAAGTGGCGAAGCTACACTGCACCCCAGCAATTTTGATATCTATCAACTTGTACTTGAAGTCAAGACATCTTTAGCGGACAAATATCCCAATAGGGAGATACGCGTTAAAGGTGAAAGTAGTACTGTCAAAGCGGACCGAACACTTTTGGAAGTGGTACTGAAAAATTTGATAGAAAATGCCTTGAAATATTCAAAAGATGAAGTCACTATTTATATAAAAGATGGAAAAATATCTGTCGAAGACAAAGGTGCAGGTATTTCAGAAAGTGATATTTCCAAAGTGACAAAAAAGTTTTACCGTTCTGGCACACACTCTTGGGACAACTCAATGGGCTTAGGACTTTCTATAGTCAAAAGTATTTTGGCACTACACGATACAAAACTTGAAATAGCGAGTGAAGAAGATAAAGGTTCCACTTTTTCTTTTAGCATTTAAAGTGATGGATACGTTCATAAATATTGATAATATGCATACATTTTTTTACACTATTGTAAAATCTCAAATATTCTTACGACAAATAACCATTTTTTAACACAAACTTTTATAATATAAATGATGCGTAAATCAGTTATTTATTATAATAATTGATGCTTATAACTATTATAAGTGTAGCTAAAATTTAAGGAGGAAGCATGAAATTAGGTTTCTTAGTTGACCTTAACCTATGTATGGGTTGTAAAGGTTGTGAAGTTGCTTGTAAAGTGGAAAATGAAGTACCACTTAGTACTTGGCGTTTACGTGTAAAATATATCGATATTGGGACATTCCCAGATACGAGTCGTTCTTTTACACCATTACGTTGTAACCACTGTGAGTC
>Ga0256840_1001299_pt1 | contig 23866 bp, 24 predicted proteins | sample 355202metaG_FD_185969 | JGI IMG/M metagenome (GOLD analysis project Ga0256840, IMG submission 185969) | Hydrothermal vent microbial communities from Mid Atlantic Ridge, Atlantic Ocean - 355-202 | ecosystem: Environmental > Aquatic > Marine > Hydrothermal vents | place: Atlantic Ocean: Mid...
GAGAGATCATCTTTCAGGGGCCTTTTAAAGAAATTTTAAAGGCGGAAAAATCTCTCACCGCCCAAGTACTTACCGATGCCGCGCGTTACCAAATCACCAGCCAAAAACGCAAGCCCGAAAAATTCCTTAAGCTTGAAGGGGCATTTGTCCGTAACCTTAAAAATATCCATGTGGACATCCCCTTGGGTTTACTTGTGGTGGTAAGCGGGGTCTCAGGGGCCGGCAAGTCGTCTTTGGTCATGGACGTGCTCTACGAAAACCTGAAACGAAAACTAGAAGAAAAGCCTTTGAAGGGCTTAAAGGACTTAAAAGGCTGGGAAAACATCAGGCGTACTGTGGTAGTGGACCACAGCCCCATTGGACGCACCCCACGTTCCACCCCAGCCACTTACCTGGGGCTTATGGACCGCATCAGGACCCTTTTTGCCGGCACAAAAGAGGCCCGCGCAAGGGGGTACACTGCCAGCCGCTTTTCTTTCAATCTTGAAGAAGGCCGTTGCCCGCACTGTAAGGGACAGGGGCAACTAAAAGTCGAGATGAAGTTCTTGCCCGAGGTCTATATCACCTGTGAGGTGTGCCAGGGTGCCCGTTACAACGAAGAAACGCTCAAAGTGCTTTACAAGGGCAAGAACATAGCGCAAGTGCTTTCCATGAGCATGGCTGAGGCCTGTCACTTTTTTGAGGGAGTGCCAGAACTTTGCCAGGCGCTTAAGCTTCTTTGCGATCTTGGGCTTGATTATTTGACCCTAGGCCAGCCAAGCCCTTCTCTTTCTGGTGGCGAGGCCCAGCGTCTTAAGCTGGCCCGGGAGTTTATCAAAGGAAAACGTGGTGGGACACTTTATATCCTTGATGAGCCTACCACCGGGCTCCACATTGCCGATGTGGCCAAACTCCTTAATCTTTTCCACGCGCTAATTGACAAGGGCAACACTGTGCTTGTTATTGAACACAACCTGGACGTCATCAAAGAGGCTGACTGGATCATTGACCTGGGGCCAGAAGGGGGAGACCAGGGAGGCGAGGTCCTTTTCACCGGGCCACCTGATGAATTAATTGACCAAGAAACCCACACCGCCAAGGCGTTGAGAGAATTTGTTGGAAAAGGACCTTACTCTTAGTGGCCTAAGCAATCCCGTGAGATCGCGCGGGCGTACAAATCGTCTCACGATAAGCCTTTCTTCGGATCCAAAAGAGTGCCCTTAAATCTCTTTAAGAGAGTTTTAGGTATTGTCACATAAATGTCACAAAAATTGCCTGACACGATAAAATTTTTCCGCTAAAAGGTAAATCGATTCAGATCTTATAAATGGTGAGGCCAAAATGAAATTTAATTTAGCAGGGCAATTCTACGATGATATCTTCCGCAAGATCTCTACAGTTATGGCCCTCTTAATCATAGGCCTGGTAATAGGGATCTTTATTACCCTGGTAATAGAATCATGGCCTTCGATTAAGGCCTTTGGCTTACGATTCATATGGACTACCACTTGGGACCCTGTATCGCGTGAATTTGGAGCCCTGCCCTTTTTAGTAGGCACCCTTCTCACCTCGTTCTTGGCCCTCATTATTGCCACTCCTTTTGCCTTGGCCGGGGCCATTTTTCTCGGCGAGATCGCCCCTCCCCGCCTGGCCAATCCTATATCTTTTATTATGGAGCTTTTAGCGGGCATCCCTTCGGTAATTTACGGGTTGTGGGCCCTTTTTTATTTGGTACCGATTGTGAGGTGGCTGGAGATAAAATTCGGGGCCCCACCCTTTGGTTTGGGTATGTTCACCGCCTCTCTTGTCTTGGCCATCATGATTCTGCCTTATGCCCTCTCTGTGGCCCGTGACGTAATAAAACTTGTTCCTCAAGACATTAAAGAAGCAGCCTACGGCCTAGGGGCGACGCGCTGGGAGACAATATTACACGTGATAGTGCCCTACGCCCGCTCGGGAATATTTGCCGGCATTGTCCTGGCCCTAGGTAGGGCCCTAGGTGAAACCATGGCGGTGACCATGGTAATAGGTAACCGTTCCGCCATGCCTCACAGCATCTGGGACTTGGGTAACACTATGGCCAGTGTTATTGCCAACGAATTTACCGAGGCCACCGAAGACGTCCACCTGGCGGCTCTGGTAGAAATAGGGCTTTTGCTCTTTGTCATTACCGTCATAGTAAATCTTATTGCGCGATTAATTATTATTCGCCTGAAGGTGAAATAAAATGAACACCTATCCAGCTCGAGAAAATTGGCGACGTATAAAGAATCAGATTGCTGTAATCATTATTATCCTCTTGGCCCTAATACCAACACTGCCTTTGTTTTTTATTTTGGCCAATATCATTCACGAAGGCCTTCGTTCTATAAATTTAGACTTCTTTCTACACCTCCCTGCTCCTCCAGGAGAAACCGGTGGAGGGATTAGTAACGCCCTGGTGGGCACGTTTATCATTGTCGGCATAGCGGTTATTATCGGTGTGCCTATCTCTATCCTTGCGGGGATCTATCTCTCCGAGTACGGCAAAGACTCCAAGTTAGCCGAGATTATACGCATCTCAGCCGATGTCCTCCAAGGCGTCCCCTCCATTGTAATAGGTATTGTGGCCTACGCTTGGGTAGTGCGTCCCATGGGACATTTTTCGGCCTTTTCGGGTAGTGTGGCCTTGGCCTTAATGATGATCCCGGTAGTGGTACGCACCACCGAAGAGGTCCTGCGCCTTGTACCTGATATCTTGCGGGAAGCTTCTTTAGCTCTCGGTGTCCCTTATTGGCGTACCGTCATGAAAGTAGTTTTACCTACGGGTATGGTAGGCGTAACCACAGGGATACTTATCGCCGTAGCCCGTATAGCAGGTGAAACAGCCCCTCTCCTCTTTACCGCCTTTGGCAACCAGTTTATGACCTTAAACCCCATGGAACCCATGAATGCCCTGCCTTTGGTCATCTTTAACTATGCCACAAGCCCCTATGAGGACTGGTGGCGACAAGCCTGGGCCACGGCTGTTGTATTAACTTTTATGGTGTTGCTCTTAAACATCTTGTCCCGGATTTTGGCCAAACGTATTGCGGGTGAGAAATAGGAGGAAGGTATGTCCTTAGAAAGGTTACCCATCATATTCCGTACAGAAGACTTATGCGCCTATTACGAAGATTTTATGGCCATAAAACATATCAACATCAAAATACCTCAAAAACAGGTTACAGCCCTTATGGGCCCCTCGGGTTGCGGTAAAACAACCTTTATCCGCTGTCTAAACCGTTTGCACGAACTTACCCCTGGGGCGCGTATAACTGGTTCTATATATCTGCGCGACCAAAATATTCTCCAATTGGATCCCATTGTCGTACGGCGCAGAGTGGGAATGGTCTTCCAGAGACCTAATCCTTTCCCTACCATGACCATCTACGAAAACGTTTTAGCTGGTTACAAGTTGTTGGGCATACGGCTGCCCCGTAATGAAGCCGACGAAATAGCCGAATGGGCCCTACGTAAGGCTGCTCTCTGGGAGGAAGTAAAAGATATCCTCCACCGAAGGGGTACCTTCCTTTCTGGAGGGCAACAACAGAGGCTCTGTATTGCCCGGGCCTTGGCCGTAAAACCAGAAGTGTTACTTATGGATGAACCGACCTCGGCCCTAGACCCAAAGTCTTCGCTCCAAATCGAAAATTTGATCGTCGAATTAAAAGAGACCGTAACTATAGTAATTGTGACCCATAACATGCCCCAAGCCGGACGAATTTCTGATTTTACTGCGTTTTTCTATTTAGGCGAACTCGTAGAATTTGGGCCTACAGCTGAATTGTTTACTAACCCCAAAGATCCTCGCACAGAGGAATATTTAACCGGAAAATTTAGTTAATCATGTCTCTTATTATTTATTGCGCCTTTACCGAATATTCTTACTTAGATATAATCTAAAGTAGATTGTGTTAAGTCTGGTTAATTTATTCTTTAATAACAGTCCTTATAAAGGAGTAGGATATGAATGTTTTATTACAAAAAGATTTACAAGATATTAAGCAATATTTGTTAGAAATGTGTCGTCTAGTGGAAGAATCTGTGCGTACGGCGGTAAAGGCCTTCGAAGAAGGAAACGAAGATCTGGCCCAAAGAGTAATAGATCAAGATGAAGAGATAGACGCTATTGAAAACGAAATTCTACTCTTTTGCTTAAAGACCCTTGCCCTTCACCATCCTTTAGCCGCTGATTTAAGGTTTATTACCTCGGCCATGAGTATGATCAGAGATCTGGAAAGATTGGGAGACCAGGCCGTAAATATTGCCGAACTCGTACCTGATCTAATAAACCGCAGCAGGATTTTTACCTGCCCCGTAGATTTAAAAGACATGGCCCGAGAGGCTTTGGCCATGCTCAACGGGGCTATCGATGCCTTTGTTACTCAAGATACCGAAAAAGCCTGTCTAATATGTCTCAGAGACGAAAAGGTTGACCGATACAAACAGGTAGTTATTCGAGAAACTATCGAATGTATGGAAAAAAACCCTAAAATTATCCGTACAGGAATTGATTATATAATAGTAGCTCAAAATCTCGAACGTGTTGCTGATTTGGCTACAAATATAGCAGAAGAAGTAATATATCTTGTAGAAGGACGTATTGTTAAACATCAACATATTTGTCAACAGCGTATTGAAGATATCAAAAAAGAAAAAAAAGAAGAAAAAAAATTACCTAAAAAAGACAAGAAAGAATTGTTTGCTTGTTTAGAACAACACGCTCAATATGTGCTTTCCTGTACAGAGCTATTACCAGAAGCTTTAGAAGCATATTTTGAAAAAGAATACGACCGTTGTATAAAAATATCCGAAGATATTATTCGTCTTGAAAGAGAGGCCGATCGGATCAAAAAAAATATCCGTGGGCATCTCCCCAAGGGAATTATCATGCCTGTAGACAAGTTTGAACTATTTTTATATCTCAAAGAACAGGACGCTGTAGCTGATGCTGCCGAAGATATCTTAAAATGGTTGACATTTAAAAAAGTAACCATAGCCAAAGCTCTTGAGCAGGAGGTACTTACATTAACTAAACAAAACATCGAAACCACTAAATTATTAATACCTCTTATTGGGGAATCAAAGAGTTATTTGTCTGTTGGTGATGAAAATGCCCGAGAAAAGGCTAAAGAAGTAGTACGAAAGATCAGACTAAGAGAACATGAAAGCGATGTATTTGCTACCGAGCTAAAACGTAAGGTTTTTAGTTTGTCTTTGGATGCACTTTCTATATACTTTTTGATTCGCCTTATCGAGTTTATTTGTGATATTTCTGGACACACAGAAAATGCTGCTGATCTTATGCGGGCTATGATTGCCAAACCCTAGACAACAACATATAAGGGATCTGATCTTCCAGGCCAGAAACAAGCCCTAGATCAGATCCCTTGTCAGCTACCTTCCCGCTTAGACCACAAACTTCTTAGATTTTCTCAATAGAAAACTAACCAAGAATAAACCCAGGCCGCTTAATAATAGTGTAGTTGGTTCCGGAATAGGATCTAACTTTAAGGTGGCTTCACCCTGGCTAAAAATAGCTAGGTCGTTATTTATAAACCCATATACCCCCTGCCCCAGGGGAGCACTACTTGAAAAACTAGCTAATAGTAAATTCTGCCCTACTAAAGAGTCTAGGTCATAGGAATAGCTGGTTAAATAAGAGGTATCAACGGCGTTTATCTTTAAGTTGTAAAGAGTAAGATCTCCTGTCCCCAAAAGGTAAGTTTCACCTGATAATAACTCTGCTCCCAAAATTAGGTGTGTATCAGCATCGGAGGAAAAACCGGTATCATCTAAGGGATTAGAGGGGGTTCCGTTTTCGTTGGCCTCCGGCGAAAAGTCAAGATAAAGGGAAAAATTGCCCCCCGGATTATAGGAAACCTTGTACATACCCCAAGCACCCGAGACGATCTTACCGGACACGTTCGACCAGGATAAAGTAAGCTCCCAAGCCCCTACGGGGAGAGTCCCTGGTGTGGTAGCGGCCTGGACCACCATGCCTTCTAGATCCGGGACCAAATTATTGTCCTTGTCTTGGAGGGCTTGAACAATAGCGTGGCCTTCATTATACACTGTTGTCCCAACGGTAATATTTGAAGAGTTGGTGACCCCTGAAAAACGAAAGGTATAATAGCTTTCCATATCAAAAATGCTAAAGGGACTGGTAATGCTATCGTTATCGGAGGGGTCTAGATTAGTACCTAGATCAAAATACAGATCCTCAATGACCAGAGCTTTTGTTTGCGGGACAATAACTAACATAACCAAAAGGGCCCCTAACCAGACAAATTTTTTAGCCATATATGACTCCTTTTATTTTTTTGTAGTATTAACATTCAAAAAGCGGGCCAACTTTTAAAGGACGATAATTCAAGGGATGGCGGGGATAAAAAATAAATAGAGTGAAAAAAGTTTCCCTTTAGCTAAGAAAAGTTTTTCCTGTTAGGAAAATGTTTTCACAGATCAAGATAACCAAACGAGGAGAGGATGTATAGATGTCTGGGCGAATCTTAATGCTGCTTTCCATGGGCCTACTACTTTTGGGCTACCTATTCTATAGCCGCAAAGCCGCAGTCTGGTTTGGAATATCGAACCAAAAATCCACGCCTGCCCATCAGAAAAAGGATGGGATTGATTATGTCCCCACTCCCCTGGCTGTACTTTTTGGACACCACTTTGCCTCTATAGCTGGTGCCGGTCCTATTGTGGGACCTGTCCTAGCTGCTTCCTACGGCTGGCTGGGAGTGCTAGTATGGTTGGTCTTAGGCTCTATCCTGGCCGGGGGTATCCACGATATGGGGGCCATTGCGGCCTCCACCCAACACGAAGGTAAATCCATTGGGGAAATTATTGGTCGATATATTAACCCCTTAGGCCAAAAGATATTTTTGGCCTTTGCCTGGGTGACTCTAATATTGGTAATTGCGGCCTTTGATGTGATTGTAGCCAAGACCTTTGTAGCCTCTCCACCCGTGGCCACGGCCTCTTTGTTATTTTTATTATTGGCCCTAATTTTTGGTGTACTCCGTTATCAAAAGGGGGTGGCCTTGCTACCCCTTACTATACTTGGCATATTGGGACTTATAGGGTCCCTGGCCTTAGGATTCCTTTGGCCTCTTAAGCTTGAGGCCTCTACTTGGCGTTACCTATTATTTGTCTATGTATTTATAGCCTCTATCACCCCGGTGTGGGTCCTCCTTCAACCACGAGACTATTTAAACGCCTTTTTGTTATATGGTTTACTTTTTGGGGGGCTAGTAGGGTTATTGGTAAAAGGCCCGGTGGTGCGCTTGCCTGTCTTTACCGGGTTTGAAAATGAACTAGGTCCTATGTTTCCTCTATTATTCGTCGTGGCCTCCTGCGGGGCCATCTCTGGCTTTCATTCTCTGGTGGGCTCAGGCACCACGGCCAAACAGCTCGACAAAGCCTCCCACGCACGGGTTATTGGTTACGGGGGTATGCTCCTTGAAGCAGTCCTTGGACTAATCGCCTTAATGTCTGTGGCCATGCTCAACCTATCACAGTTCCATCATGTCTTAAAGGCAAAAGGACCTATAGCGGCCTTTGCCGGTGGTGTAGGTAGTTTTTTGGCCACTCTGGGTATACCCCACGCCACCGCCATGGCCTTTGCCGCGCTGGCCGTCTCGGCCTTTGCCCTCACCTCGCTCGATACAGCTACCAGGGTAGCCCGGTTTACGCTTGAGGAACTTTTAGAAAGCCACGGGAGCAAACAACGCCTATTTACCACCGGGGTGAGTGTCTTGGCAGCAGCGACCCTGGCCCTTTCTGGTACCTGGAAGCTTATTTGGCCCCTTATGGGTTCGGCAAACCAACTATTGGCCGCCCTGGCTCTTCTGGCCCTCACTATGTGGCTTTTCTCGGTAAAAAGACCCTTTTTGTTTGTAGCTATACCCGCAGCCTTCATGTTTGTAGTTACTCTTTCGGCCCTCTTCTTATTGCTCACCAAAAACTTACTCCTCAGGCATTACTTGCTGGCCCTTTTGGCCTGTGCGCTTTTGGCCCTGGCCGTATATCTCCTGGCGGCCTCGGTACGAAAATATATTTATACCCCTGGTCGATCACCCCATAAGACTTTATGAAGTTGGAGTTGAAAACGTACCGGAAGCCGGTCTTCTAGTATCCAACGGGCCAAGTCCTGTGGAGGGAGAACATTGTAGACCGGGCTCATGAGTACCTGGGTATACACGGTTAAGGAATAGCGGTTAAGGACATCTCGGGCCCAGAGATAATCGGCCCGGTCGGCCAAGACAAATTTGACCTGATCTTTTGGACCAAGATAGGCTAGATTGGGCCAGAAAATGAATTGGTTCATCCCTGAGGAGGGGGGCTTTAAATCCACTATTTTCAAGACTTCTTGAGGAACCTTTTCTAGAGAAATACTGCCGTTAGTTTCTAGAAGAACCTTCACCCCCTCTTTCAAAAAGAGATCCATCAACGCGTAGACCCCTTTTTGTAATAGGGGCTCACCACCGGTTATTTCTACCCAAGGCAAACTACCTTCACCCCGCCACTGCGCAAAGATCTCTCCCAAAGAGACTTCTTTCCCCCCTTGCCAGGCATAGCGTGTGTCACACCATTTACAACGCAGGTTACAACCTGATAAACGTATAAAAAACATGGGTAAACCTTGGAGGGTACTTTCCCCCTGAAGGCTAACAAATGTCTCACAAAGAAGAAGCTTCTTCCAGGTAGCTGGCACACGAACGCTCCGTCTCACAAACAGTTACCTTATACAACTTTACCGGGGAAGAAGCTAACCTGGAGGCCAATTGCTGAAAAATGTAGCGGGCAATGTTCTCCGAAGAAGGATTTTGCTGGCTAAAGGCCGGGTGTTGGTTTAAGTCTTGGTGGTCTAAATGGTCCAAGACTTCCTTTAAAAGGCCCTTTAGTTCTTTAAAATCCATGGCTATACCTATGTCATTTAACTCCTTCGCCCGCACACAGACCTCAACCTTCCAGTTGTGTCCGTGTAGACGTTCACAGGCACCAGGGTAATTACGTAGGAAATGAGCGGCTGAAAATTCATCTCTTACAATTAGTTCGTACATAAACACCTCGGAAAGGAAGGAGGTGGAGGCGGCGCGGGGATTCGAACCCCGGAATAACGATTTTGCAGACCGTCGCCTTAACCGCTTGGCTACGCCGCCTCGGCCCTGGTGGCGGCGCAGGGACTTGAACCCCGGACCGTGCGGATATGAGCCGCATGCTCTGACCAACTGAGCTACGCCGCCACGCCCTTAAATTAGTGCTAGATAGTCGGCCTCTTGTCAAGGCCCTGACCTTTGATTTTTACCGTCCCCTGTCCCCCCTCCTGGCCTTCTACTTCAATGCTTACTCCGGGTAAAAAGTGTTTTATTACCCAAAGATTGGTAAAGAAGTGTCGCGTAAGACACGCACTTTCCCAGTAAGCAGTACAAGCCCTCACCGCAGCAGGCAAAAGGAGTTGATCGGTAAGAAAAGGATCCACCGCTGCTTTGGTTTCCATAAAACTTACCAAAGCTTGAGCCGCCTCCAGACCTACCCTTTCGGCAGGCTTACCCTTGCGCCCTAAGGAAAAAAAGCCTGCCCTTTTAGGGCCGTCTTCGGCATAGACAAACACCACTGTCCCCGGACTTGGGCTCTTGGGCCGTTGCCCGTAAACCTCTGGCCTTAGCCCTACAGCCTCAAGTACCTCTACTGCCTTCCGGGCCTGACGATCAAGGATATGGCGGGCAAGACCAGAGGACACTATGGAAAAAACAGCCACCCGTTGGGGCACAAAGGGACCTTTTAATACGAGTGTTTCCGGGCAAGCCTCGTAGGGCAAGATATTGGCCTTTATTTCGCCGGCCCCTCGAGGGTAAAAGCCATAGCGAATGAGTTCCAAGTGGAAGGGATAACCAAGGGCCTTTAGTATCGGAGCGTATACCAAGGCTAAGTAATGGTAACAGGGGGCATAAGGTACGTGCGTACCACCTTCAAGCCAGACCTTGGCTCCCCCGGCATGAGCGAGAGGAAGGGCAATAGTTTGAAAGACCAAACTCGTAGCACCAGCTGTACCCACTTTAAAACGATAACGTCCAGGGGCCACCTTCCCTGGGGAAAACCGTAAATAAAGAGAACCTATTTGATCACCCTCTACCTGGGCCTTGCTTATCTTTTGTGCCGCCTGTACACAAGTAAGATGCTGCGGCCGCAGCCCTGGCTTAGGTCTCCTGACCCGAATATTACGTATCTCAAAGGACTTACCCGTAATTAAAGACAAGGTGAGAGAAGAACGTAAAATCTGACCGCCACCTTCGCCATATGAGCCGTCTATATAGAGCATCTTCCTCAACGTCGATGACAAGCAAGCAAGTGTCCGGGGTATCTTTCGGATAAAGGCGGTTCCTCTTTTCTACACTGTTCTACGGCCTCTGGGCAACGCGGATGGAAGGGACACCCAGAGGGAATACGCAAGGGATTAGGGGGTTCACCTCGAATCTTAAAAGATCTAGGCTTTTTGCCTGGCTCCGGGCGAGGAATGGCTTCTAGCAACATTTCGGTATAAGGGTGATGGGGGCTAGTAAAAAAATCGGTTAAAGTGGCGCTTTCTACCACCCGTCCCAGATACATGACCATAACTCTATCACACATAAAAAATAACACGGGCAAATCATGGGAAATAAAAAGGTAGGAAAGCTTTAAACGCTCTTTGAGTTCTAATAGTAGATTAAGGATTTGGGCCTGCACGGAGACGTCCAGGGCCGAAGTGGGCTCATCGAGGATGATCACCTTGGGTTGTAAAATAAGGGCCCGGGCCAAGGCTATCCGCTGCCGTTGCCCACCACTGAACTGATGTGGATAAAACCTTTGGTCTCCCGGGCTTAGACCCACCATTTCTAAGGCCTGCGTTACTCGTTTTTTATATTCCCTTGGCGTACATAGCTTGTGTATCACTAAAGGTTCTACTAACAGGTCAAAAATGCGTTTGCGGGGATTGAGGGAGGAAAAAGGGTCTTGAAACACGATCTGAATATTACGCCGCGTTATCTTTTGTTGCCTTGGGTTAAAGGCCCCAAAGGGTTTACCAGAGAACAAAACTTCCCCTTCATCTGGTGGTTCAAGCCCCAGGGCAACCTTGGCCAGGGTAGTCTTTCCACACCCGCTTTCTCCCAATATGCCCAAAACTTCGTTGGCTCTTAAATCCAGACTCACCCTAAACAGGGCGTAAAATTTTTTTGGTCCCCTAAAAAGGCCCTGCCTGAGGCTATAGATTTTACTCACGTTTTGCAGAGACAATAAGGAACTCATACGCGAAAACACCTCACCTTATGGCCGGGAGCTATTTCCCGCCACGGGGGTTCTTCTTCCTGGCAGCAAGACAGGGCTAAGACACAACGATCGGCAAATTTACACCCCTTAGGGCGTCTGCCTGGAGGGGGGACACGTCCAGGCAGGGAGGCAAGCCGCTTTACACCCGGGCGCGGTAAAGCCTCCAGAAGGGCTTGCGTGTAAGGGTGTTTGGGGGCCTTGAATAATTCTTCTACTTTGGCCTCTTCTACCAGCCGGCCGGCATACATAACAGCCGCACGATCTGCTGTCTCGGCCACTACCCCCAAGTCGTGGGAGATCAAAAACACACTAAGGCCTTGTTTTTGCCTGATTTCCTGTAAAAGGTCTAAAATCTGGGCCTGAATAGTCACGTCCAGGGCAGTGGTGGGTTCATCGGCAATGAGTAATTGGGGCTGGCCCGCCAGGGCCATGGCTAACATAACCCTCTGACGCATACCACCAGATAACTCATGAGGATAACTCCGTAGCCTCTCTTTGGGTGAGGGAATACCCACCATATAAAAGAGTTCTGCGGCCCTTTCCCAGGCCTCTTTAGGCGAAAGCCCTTGATGTAATACCAGCACTTCTTTTACCTGGTCTCCCACTGTAAAGACGGGATTTAAAGCTGTCATGGGATCCTGAAAGACCATAGCTATGGTCTTGCCCCGCAATAGTCGGCGGTGTTGGGGAGAAAAATCTAAGATATTCTGTGCCCCTACTTTTATAGCCCCGGAAAATATAGAAATACCCCGAGGGAGCAAATCAATTAGACAAAGACCTGTAAGGGATTTACCACAACCACTTTCACCTACCAGGGCAAAGATTTCGGCCTCTCGCACAAAAAAACTGAGTTTTTCGCCAATAGGCACCTTGCTGTGCGTATAGCCAAAACAGAGCTGGTCTACTTGAAGTAATATGTTACCAGACACGTCTCTATTCCGGTTTCAAACGCTCTACGCGTACGGCCTTACCCGGAGGACGTGGTATCTCGCCCTTGGCTACCAAGATCACATTGGCCCTAAAGCCTAAGTAATTATAGATTTCTTCTTCCAAACGCCTCTTGAGGCTTTCATCCCTGGTGGTGCTTTCTACCAAGATGTCGATAAAGTCTTTTCCAGCTCGTTTACCCAGACGAATGAGATAGTCTGGAAGCACTTCTGGATGTCTCATAATAATCTCTTCTATCTGACGGGGATAAAAGTTTACACCCTTCACCTTCAACATATCGTCTGTACGACCTTTTATACGATCCACCCGCAACATACTACGCCCACAGGAACACCGACCTCTAGAGATAACCCGGGTAATATCACGAGTGCGGTAACGGATAAGGGGCAATCCCTCGCGTGTAAGCGTAGTTACTACCATCTCGCCTTCTTCTCCATTGGGTAGAACTTCACCGGTTTCCGGATCGATTATCTCGACGAGATAATGATCTTCCCAGACGTGTATACCGTTGTGGGCGGCACAATCAATACCTAATCCCACACCACCGGTTTCCGTCATGCCTATTATGTCGAAGGTCTCTATCCCGAGCTCTTTTTCGATAAATCGGCGAGTCTCGTCACTCCAGACCTCGGCGCCGAAAACCCCGACCCGTAGCTTGGTGTCGGAAAGATCAAATCCCTCAGCCTTGGCTACTTCAATGAGACGCAGGGGATAAGAAGAGATAGCAGCCAAAGCCGTGGTACCAAAGTCTTTCATAAACTTGAGCTGCATAAGGGTGCGCCCAGGTCCTATGGGCACTACAAAACAACCAATTCTTTCGGCGCCATAATGGAATCCAAAACCACCATTAAACAAACCGAAACCAGGGGTAATTTGCAACACATCTTTGTGGGAAAGGCCTGCCGCGGAAAGACACCGGGCCATAATCTCCGACCACTGTTCTACATCGGACCTGGTAAAAGGGTTTATTACCGGTGTGCCCGTAGTGCCAGAAGACATATGAAAACGGACAAAATCTTCCTTGGCGGCGCAGGCCATCCCAAAGGGATAGGCTTCTCGCAAGTCCTCCTTGGTCAAAAAGGGAAAATTCCGTATGTCAGAGAGATCTCTGATATCTTCGGCTTCAAAATCTCCCAAACGTTTGGCATAAGCCGGATTGTGGGCCTTTATGTGAGCTAAGGTCTGACGCAGACGTTTAAGCTGTAAGCGTTCTAGCTCTTCGCGGGGCATCGTCTCTAATCGAGGTTGATACATAGAAAGACTCCTCCTTTATTAAGCTACGATCTTTGGGCAGCCCTTTCCACCGCCCTTTTAAAACCCTCCCGAGCTCGCTCAATAAATACCTCATCTACACAAAAGGCTAGTCTAATATGCCCTGGGCCCCCAAAGCCCCGCCCAGGTACCGCCAATATAAGCTCTTCTTGCAGGAGTTGACAAAACTCTACATCATCGATGGGCGTCTTGGGAAATATATAAAAGGCCCCTTTAGGCTTTACAAACTCCAGGCCCGCTTCCTTTAAGACCTCGCAAAATAGGTCTCTGCGGCGTTCGTAAATAGAAATATCTACGGTCTCTTCGGCACACATGGCCACCAGACGCTGGGCCAAGGCAGGGGCATTAACAAAGCCTAGGATCCTATTGGCCAGGATAAAACCCGCCAGCAGTAGATCTTTGTCGCAGGCATCTGGATGAAGGGCCAAAAAACCAATGCGCTCTCCAGGTAAGGAAAGTTCCTTAGAAAAACTGGAGACCACTATGCTGTTTTCGTATAGCGGAAAAATAGGAGGACTCTCTTGGCCATCAAATACCAAGTGTCGGTAAGGTTCATCAGAGATTAAATATATGGGGTGGCCTAGGACCTTTGTCTTTTCCTCCAGGAGACGACAAAGACCTTTTAATTCGGCCTCGGTGTATAACTGGCCTGTAGGGTTATGGGGTGAATTGATAAGCACCGCCTTGGTCTTGTCTCCTATGGCCCTTTCTAGGGCCTGAAGGTCCAGCGAAAAATCACTTTTGGTAGGTACAGGCCTAGGGACTCCTCCGTGATTTTCAATATAAAAGCGATATTCTACAAAAAAGGGAGTCGGAAAGACTACTTCGTCTCCTGGTTCCAACAGGGCCTTAAATATCACGTTTAAGGCCCCAGCAGCCCCACAGGTCATGACAATATTCTCCATAGGTACAGAAAAGCGCTGCTCTTTAGATACCTTTACGGCCATTGCCTCGCGCACAAAGGGGAAACCTGCATTGGGCATATAGCCGTGCAGAGCAGGTACGTCTTTGTCTACCAGCTCTCTTAGGGCCCGTTGTACCGCAGGCGGAGGGGCCACATCTGGATTACCCAGACTAAAATCGCACACCTTATCCTCGCCATACTGGGCCTTGAGCCGCGCACCTTGCTCAAACATTTTTCTAATCCAAGAGGCCCCGGCTAGATAATCTTGCATACGCCTAGATATAGACATTATGTCCTCCCTTTCCCGATAAAGTTCATGTAAACAGCCTTTTATTTTTAGAAGCACCAAACAGATGACACTTTGACATGGGCATTACGAGCACCCTATTTTCTTAGTCATGGCGAGGCACGAAGCGCCAATACGGTTTTAATAACTCTTTTATGTGTAGTTCGACCTCGGTTAGGCCCGGACAGTTTTGCAGCTCTTGTAAGCGATCGTCAGGAATGATTGAACGGCCGAAGAGTTCAAAGATTACCGCACTCACACACTCCACAAGCCCTTGGAGATTATACCCCCCCTCTAGGGTAAGGAGTAATCTGCCTTGACACAATTTTTCGGCAAGGTCTTTAACAACACGGGTCATATAGGCTATCCCCACCGGGGTAACACTCATCCCCCCTAAGGGATCAGCATAATAGATATCAAAGCCCGCCGAGACCAAAATGACATCTGGACTAAATTGTTCCGCTACCGGTACAAGAATATTCCGAAAGGCACTGGCATATTCTTTGTCACCACAACCAGGGGGAAAAGGCACATTTACATTAAAGCCAGCCCCAGGCCCCTGGCCGATCTCTTCCGCCCTACCTGTTCCGGGATAATAGGGAAATTGGTGCACAGAAAAATACAGCACTTCAGCGCTCTTATAAAAGGCGTGTTGGGTACCGTTTCCGTGGTGAAGATCCCAATCTATAATCAAAACACGTTTGCCTTGTAAGCGTTTTAAGACATAATGAGCCGCTAAGGCCACGTTATTGAAGATACAAAACCCCATGGCCCGATCGTACTCGGCATGATGGCCTGGTGGACGCACCAGGGCAAACACGGCCTTACACAACCCTTGAAACAGGGCCTCAAGACCCACAAACTGTGCCCCCACGGCCTTCAAAGCCGCCTGGTAAGAATCAGGACTTGTGGCTGTGTCTGGATCTAATTGAACACGGATTTTCCCCGCCGTGGCTTCGATTTGGTCTATATATTCGGGAGCATGATTCCAAAGGAGCTCTTCGCGAATAGCGGCTCGCGGAGACAACACCGTGGTTATCTCAGCCAGGTCTGGTTGTTCCAATCGTTGGTAGATACGTTTTAATCTCTCTGGCTGTTCCGGATGATGCTCCCCGGGATCATGCTGGAGAAAAATTTGGTCTTTTATAATGGCCACAGGCATAATCTCCTCCTAGGGGCCAAGCCATCCAGGGAACAAAGTCCCCAGGCCCCTTGCTATATATTCAACGGAAATCACGGCCAGAATCAAGCCCATTAACCGCCCAAACAAATTGGTTCCCGTATGTCCAAGGATTCGAGAAAGGCCCGAAGCGTAGGATAAGATAAAATAGCTAGCTATACATACCAAAATACTAGTAAAAGCTACCTGTAGCTTAGTTATGATATGGTGTCCCCCGGCCAACACCATAACTGTAGTAATGGCCCCTGGGCCAGCAAGGATAGGCACACCTAGAGGGACGATGGCAATGTCTTCCTTCTGACGCCCTTCATGTTCTTCTTCTGGGGAGCTCTTGGTGGCCCGCGGACGAGCCTGCAGCATTTGCCACGAAATAGAAAATAGTATGATCCCCCCGGCCACCCTAAAAGAGGCCAGAGAAATATCAAAAAAAGACAAGAGGGAATCCCCGGCAAGGGCAAATAGAGACAAGACTCCTGCCGCCACCAGCGTGCCCTTGGCAGCCAAACGTCTCTTGCGCATTTCGGTTAGATCGTGAGTCAAAGATAAAAACAGGGGAATATTGCCGATGGGATCCACAATAATGAAAAGAGGTACCCAAAACTTGGCCCAGGTCTTTATTTGCAATAGCTCAAACATCTTCCAGACCAGAAGCCCCTTCTGCTTTACGCATTAGGTATACCACACCTCCTATCAAACCGCCCAATAAGGACACCCCGTATACCAAAAGCCCCAGAGCTAGACCATATTCGGCGCCATAGCCCAGTAATTTCAAAAAATATACAAAAGTACCCTCTCTAACCCCTATTCCACCAAGGCTTACCGGCATGGAAGCCAAAATACCCATAACCGGAACCATGATTAAATAACAACTAAAAGGCAGGGTTATCCCTAACCCCTGTCCGAGAAAAAAAATATGGACGCTATAGAGGGTCTGGACCAGCAAACCCAAGGCAAAAAGGGCTAAAAAGGCCTTAAAAGTAAAGACTTCGGTGGCCAACGACCACACACTTTGGTCTTGTAGCCTCTTAAAACGCGACTTGATAAAGACCAAAAAAAGCGAAGCGCAAATACCCGAAGCGGTTACCAACAAAAGCCAATGTCTAAGACCACTTGGTAAGAAAGAACCTTTTAGGGGTACGGTGATAATAATGAGGACCAAGGCCCCTAGAAAGCCAAAGGCCCGATCATAAAATACCGAAAGAGTAGCTGCTGTCTTTGAGGCCCCATCTTTTAAGAGGTAGCCCATACGGATGATATCTCCCCCTAAAAGACCGGGCAAAAAGGCGTTGAAATATTGATTAATAAAGTAAAGTTTCAAAAAGTAGAGATAACTCTTTCGAAAACCTAAACAGTAAGAAATTACTTGCCAACGCAGTGTACTTATCATCTGGAATACCACATAGCATAAAAAGGCTAGAAAGACCCATTTTATTTGGGCCTTACTGATAGTCTGCCACAGGGTAAGCAAATTTATGTGCCTAATTAGATACCAAAGGAGGCCCAAACTTACGGCCAGTTTCACTAAAAAACCGATAGACTTTTTCAATCTATTACCTCACGAATGGTGTAAATGCGACGGTCTGACGCTTCAAAATAGGTTCTCATAACCATTTCGGCCAAAAGCCCCGTGCCTAGAAGATTTATACCGGTAATGATGAGCATGGCCCCTAAGAGAAGCAGAGGGCGTTGACCAATATCTTGGTGAAAGAACAGCTTTATAACCGATAAATACCCTTCAATAGTAACCCCCAAGAGGAACATGAGCCCACCCGTTAGCCCAAAGATATGCAAGGGGCGGGTAGCAAACTTGCGGAAAAAGATCATTAATAACAAATCTAGTAAGACACGATAGGTCCGCGAAAGGCCATATTTACTCTTCCCAAAACGTCGGGGGTGATGGTTTACGGGAATTTCGGTAATACTTGCCCCTCTCAGACTGGTAAGCACCGGGATAAATCTGTGGAGCTCACCATAGATAGAAAGGCCACGAATGACCTCAGCCCTATAAGCCTTAAGGGAACAACCATAATCATGTAATCTAACATGTGTAAGACTACTAATGAGTTTATTAGCCAATATAGAAGGAAGGCGCCGCGAGAAAAAGGGGTCTTTTCGGTCTCTGCGCCACCCACTAACCACATCATAGCCCTCTTCTATTTTGGCCAATAATTTGGGTATGTCAGCAGGATCATTCTGGAGATCCCCATCCATAGTAACGATTATTTCCCCCCGAGAGTGATCTATTCCTGCCGTGAAGGCCGCACTTTGGCCAAAATTGCGACGCAAGATTATTACCCTCAACCAAGGATATTTGGGTTTGAGAGAACGCAATAATTGAGGAGTGCGATCACAAGAACCATCATCTACAATTATCACTTCAAAGGGACGTCCCAATCTTTGTAATGCTTTATCCAACCCCTCTAAGAGGGGGACAATGTTTTCTTCTTCATTATAGACGGGGATAACAACCGAGACGTAAGGACAAGAATTGGTCTGGCCTTGGGCATCACCTGTTATTTTGGTCATAAACAGCCCTTTTTAAAAAATTTACCCCTTCATTAAGCGGCGATAATGAAATATGTCAAGACAACCAGCCCCTGATATTAACGGTGCAATGGCACCGAAGGAATCTCAAGGGATCGCTTCGCTCGCAATAACGGGTAAAGGGAGCCCCTCGTCAGGACCAAAAAGGGAGATCGCTCGTCGTAACCAGAAGGTGAGCAGATCTATTTTATGGTATTGTATGGAACAAAGGAACCGTTAAATAAAGCAAGGAGGAAAGCTGTGTCCACCATAAGAAAAAACCTCGAAAAAATCCGTCAAGCGGTAGAGGAAGCCTGTCAAAGAGCCGGCAGAGACCCCTCTACTGTACGCATATTGGGGGCCAGCAAAAAACAACCCCCTCAAAAGATCCGCGAGGCCTTTGAAGCTGGCCTACGCCTGATAGGAGAAAACTATGTTCAAGAAGCCCGAGACAAAAAAACAGCCCTAGAAGACCTCCCCCTGCAGTGGCATCTCATAGGTCCCCTACAGACCAATAAGGCCCGTTACGCGGTAAAGTTATTCCACTGTATACAAACCATTGACCGGCCAGCTATTGTCAAAGAATTGAGCAAGCGGGCTAAGGGCCTTTCCACTCCCTTAGAGGTCCTTATTGAAGTAAATGTTGGGGGGGAAGAAACTAAAGCAGGAGTGAATCCTGAGGAACTGCCCTCTCTGGCCGAACAGATACTCGAAACGCCCTTCTTAGAACTGAAGGGACTCATGACTATACCTCCCTATCGGGAAAACCCCGAAGAAGTACGGCCCTTTTTTGCCCTGTTGCGCAGTTTAAGAGAAGACCTCAAAAGACGGTTTCCCGAAGCCCCCCTAACAGAACTATCCATGGGCATGAGCCACGACTTTAAGGTAGCTATTGAAGAAGGGGCTACTATTGTGCGTATAGGGACAGCTCTATTTGGTCCAAGAGACTACTAAACCTTTATCTTTTAAGAGAAAGGTCTTATTTTTTAATAAAAGTTGAGATTGCAAAATTGCTAAGATCAGTATGGTAAGCACAACCGCAAGGGATCCGTTCCTTTTTTCGATTCGTAAAATAAAACGGTTGCTTGAACGGGCCTTAAAGAAAGGTGTTTTGCAAAGGTTTCAAAAGTTGTTCAAGGAGGATAAAAATGGGCCTTTATTATGAATTACAAGTAGTAGCCCATAAGACCGGGCTTTCCCCAAAAACCTTACGCGTTTGGATAGAAGAAGGGCTAGTAACACCGCGTAGGCAAGGAAAAAAGATTGTCTTTAGCGAGAACGATTTAGCACGCGTACTTCTTATTCGCCGACTACGAGATGACCTAGGAGTAAATCTTGCCGGCATAGACATTATTTTAGACCTACTAGATAGGCTAAAGAGCCTGGAACAAGAAGTAGCCCGTCTGCGAGCCGAGCTGGAGACCAAAGGCCTACCCTTAATATAGGTTTAAGGAGACGGTTTTTAAGTGGCGCTTGGAGAACTTTTAATCCCCTGGGCCTTCAAAAAGGCCTCCACATTATAGAGGGCCTGAAACGCTAGACCTTGTTGTAAAATAGCTTCTTTGCCTCCTTCTTGGCGATCAACTAACGCAATAACAGCAACTACCTTTAGCCCGGCCTTTTGGGCCCAAGAAACTGCCTGGAGACTTGACTTACCCGTAGTAACCACGTCTTCCAGGATAACGGCCCGCATGCCCTTTTCTATCTTCCCCTCAATCCACTGATTGGTACCATGTTTTTTGGGTTCTTTGCGTACAATAAAACCCTCTATCCCATAGCCTTCTAGCCCAGCAGCGTAACATACCGCGGCTACCAAGGGATCAGCTCCCAGGGTAAGCCCCCCCACCGCATCAGGATCAAACTTTTTGCTCTCTTCCCAGAGTAAATGTCCTATAAGGGGCAAGGCCTGGGCATAGAGGGTGGTTTTCTTACAGTCGAGGTAATACGGGCTTTTACGGCCAGAGGCCAGAACAAACCCTTGCTCGCTATAGAGAAAGGATCGCTCTAGAAGCAACTCAAATAATCTTTCCTGTAGGCTCACCTTAATCCTCCCTATGACTGACGATTTCTGTACCCACACCGTGATCAGTAAAGATCTCTAATAAGATGGCGTGCGGGACGCGCCCGTCTATAATATGGGCCTTTTTTACTCCCGCCCAAAGGGCCTTTCGCGCACTCTTGAGTTTGGGAATCATTCCTCCTTGAGCCACACCTTTTTCCAAAAATTCTTCTAAATCGGCAATGGTAAGGCTACTGACAAGTCTTCCCTGGCTGTCTTTTACGCCTTCTACATCGGTAAGATAAATCACTTTTTCGGCCTTAAGGGCACCTGCTATGGCCCCTGTAACAAGATCGGCATTGATATTATATGCCTCACCATTAGGCCCAACCCCTACCGGGGCAATCACTGGGATAAAGCCCTTTTGTAATAACACCATGAGGACTTCGGGATTCACTCCCTTTACTTTACCCACCCGACCGATATCGATTATTTCCGGAGGCCGATCATCACCTGAATAACGATATATCTTCATCTTTTCGGCTATTACCAGGTCTCCATCACGTCCAGATAATCCCACAGCCTTGCCCCCGTGCCTATTAATAAGTCCCACTATATCTTTGTTAACCGTGCCCACTAAGACCATTTCTACCACACTCATGGTATCATCATCGGTAACACGTTGGCCTTGGACAAAAACGGGTTTGACCCCCATTTTTTCCATAACCTGACTGATTTGGGGCCCTCCTCCATGAACCACCACCGGGCTAATGCCTACAAGCTTCATGAGCACAATATCTTGGGCAAAGGCCTCCTTTAAAGAGCTGTTAACCATGGCGTGGCCACCATACTTAATAACCACTACTTTACCGTAGAATTGACGCATGTAGGGCAAGGCCTCTATAAGGACTTTTGCTCTTATTTCTTGGCTGATCTCCATAAAAACCCCTATGGATGGTAGATATTTTTGGTTTTAAATCGTCTCTTTATAGACTTTAGCAGGATTCCTTTATTTTTGCTAAAAATCAAAAAGGGATCTCTTTTTGCTCTTAAAATTTAAACCCAAAGCCAAACTTTCCCTTCTTTAAAGCTTATAGCATTAATTAGATAACAGAAGAGTGTAATGACTCCCTGGTTTTTGCACAACTCAAGCTGCTATTGCTAGCATAAGCCTCTTTGAGTTTGGCTTCATATTGCTCCCGGATGTCCCGAGGACGAGCCCTAAGGCAGTTCTCCATGCCCCTTATGCCCTCATCAACCCAATATTGTATCTCACTTGGTTTGAGATCGTAGCGCCGGGCGGCTTCAGCCACGGTGGTCTTGCCTGTTAGGATTTCCAAGACCAATTGGGTTTTACGCTTGGCTGTCCAACGTTTGACTTCTGGTTCTGGTGTATTCACTTTTCCCTCCTTACTGCATTATACCCTGTGCAGTCCTGGAATTATACCCTGTGCAGTCCTGGAGGGGGCATTACACGGCTATGCCCTTCTTACCAGAGATGCCAGAAGATATCGCATTTACTTCCCTAAGCTAAAACTCATCTCTCCGAAGTAAAAAGGTTTTACAGGGAAAGGGCTTGATTTCGAGCATCACCTTGTGTATTAAATTGTAGTGGGAGGTAATAAAATGAGAGCAGTTTTATCTATAAGCCTTCCCGAAAAACTGGCTAAGGAATTGGATACTTTTGCCAGAGAAACGGGACGCAGCAAAAGCGATATCGTACGGGAGTCGGTGAGTCTTTACCTCTGGGAAGAGCGTATGAAACGCCTCAAAAAACAGTTCAGGCCCCTGGCTAAAAAGGCGGGCTTGTTGACGGATGAGGATGTTTTTGAACAAATCTCATGAGGGTGGTCTTTGACACCAATGTTTTGATAGCAGCATTCCTCACCGAGGGATTGTGCTCAGTGCTCCTTACCCGAGCCCGCCGGAAGGAGTTTGAGCTTTTCGTCTGCCCAGTAATTCTTGAGGAGTTTGAAGGAATACTTTCGCATAAGATTAAAGCTCCCCAAGACCTGATTGCAGAAGCTCTTGAAGTCATACGGGAAGCCTCGGAGACCATTCATCCCACTAAAAAGATTCAAGGGATATGCCGAGACCAGGATGATGATCAGATTCTAGCCTGTGCCCTTTCAGTTGGAGCAGACTATCTCATAAGCGGGGACAAAGATCTCCTGGAAATTGGTTGTTTTAAAAGACTGAAAATTATTTCTCCGCGGGAATTCGAAGCCTTGTTTGAGGATTAAGGGCCAATATCCTTAGGTTCCCAAAAAGGCCGTTCAGAAACACTGATCCGATACTCCACAGAGGTTTTTCGGGAATGTGCTTCGTAATCAGGGGACTCCTTTAAATTCTTATTAATGGGAGCAGGATTTATCCGACAAGGTGTCATCGCGAGGCGACTTGTACGCCCGCGTGATCCCTGTCCCGGACACAGTGAGGGATCTAGAGTGTTTCGCTTCGCTCGCCATGACAATGAATGTTTAAAATGTCATCTGTTTTGTGCTCCTAGTAATATTGACGAACACCGCAAACAACTTGCGAGAGCATAGGGGACCTTACGTGAGGTCGCCTAAAACAGCAGGGCGGAAGTAATTTTAGAAGACGACAAAATTTTCGCCGAAAAAAGAAAGAGGTCTTCAGGTCTTCTTCAAAACTATCCTCCACCACCTGATAACCGGGAAGATAAAGATGAAGCATTGATACACGCAATAAATTAAGTAAGAATCTTAGTAAGAATTCTCACTCTGAGGAAAAGTTACGAGGATAACGGCCGAGGGGCGGGTTACCATCCCCAAAAAGTGGCGCGAGAAGTTCGGATTGTGGCCGGGAGCAGAAGTGGAGTTTGTTCCGGAGGAAGGAGGGCTCAAGCTGGTGAAAAAGAGCCTTCCAGGAAAGGAAAGCATCTTATATAGCACATACAAGGACGCGGCACGGTCAAACTTTCTACCGACGAGATCTTGGTCCTTACCCGCGGAGAAGATTGAAGACCGATTTCCACATTGGTGTTTATGCTGTGGTTCGCGGCTATGCCCTTCTTACCAGAGATGCCAGAAGATATCGCATTTACTTCCCTAAGCTAAAACTCATCGCTCCGGAGTAAAATATGGTCTTGGATTCAGAAAGGAAGGCCGTTTAGGAAGCGCTCAGACTTAATCTGAGAGAGACTGCTTAGTCTAAAAATGTCTGTTATTTTGGGTATACCTATTCTGATCTATTCTGTCTGGACAAAAAGCGTGAAAGGCTTCGTCTGTTAAAATTCTCTCAAAAGATTGTTTACAAGAGACCTTTGCAAAATTACTTGATTCAGAACCTTTCTCATGATATTGCTAGAGAAAAACTATAGGAGTTTGACTTATGTTTAAAAAAGACAATTCTCCTATCACTATAGGCGAACATCTCATCTATCAAAATCTCCCTGAAGACATCCTCTCTCGCATT
>Ga0256840_1001300_pt1 | contig 23842 bp, 23 predicted proteins | sample 355202metaG_FD_185969 | JGI IMG/M metagenome (GOLD analysis project Ga0256840, IMG submission 185969) | Hydrothermal vent microbial communities from Mid Atlantic Ridge, Atlantic Ocean - 355-202 | ecosystem: Environmental > Aquatic > Marine > Hydrothermal vents | place: Atlantic Ocean: Mid...
CCATAAAATACTCTTATAATGAATGACCGACAGTCGGTCATTGTGGTATTTTATCTTATTTTAGCGAAGAAATATATAAGAGACCTTTACACAACTCGTCGAACGTGCAAAAAAGTTGTCATATTAACCCTGCGGCATAATACCGCAGGGTTAATAATAAGAGAGAAATACGATAAAGCATTGATATTACAGTTGAGAAATAGCGGTCAAAACATTATGCAAAACAATATCACAATTTTTATTACCAAACTCATAGATATTCAAATTTGACGATTCTAGATAATTTTGGATTTGTCCACGAAGATATCGTTTGGCTCTAAAATAACGAGTTTTAACCGTCATTTCATTAATATTTAAAATTCTTGCTGTTTCTTTAGTACTCATTTGCTCTACGGCACGAAGGACAAAAACGGAACGGAATTTTTCGGTAAGCTTATCAAGATTTTGGTTAATGAGATTTTGCATGTGTCTGTTTTGCAATAAATTATCAGGCTGAGAGTCTATTCGTTCATTATCGCCTATTGATTCTAAAATCGATTGTTCATCTTCACCCATAGCCACCTCTTTTTTGTGTTTTCGTAAATACATCAATGCTTCATTGCGAGTAATGCTGGCAAGCCAGGCAAAAAATGAGCTTGTGCCTTGAAACGACTTTAAAGCTGAAAAGGCTTTAATATGTGCCTCTTGCACAATGTCCATGGCGATGGCATCATCGGTTAAGATACTGCGAGCCACACGAAACATTCGCTGGTTATAGCGACGAACAATACTGCCATAAGCGATAAAACCCTTACTTTTTACCTGTTTGATAAGTTCGCTATCGGGTATATCTGCATTGGGCACAGCTATGTCTTGAGTATTAAATTTAGTATTATTTTTATTCAGTTGTATCATATTTTTTATAAAGCGTTCTAATTTTAAAACTAGAACGCTATTATTTGTCTAATTAATCAATTGTAAACTGCCAAGCATTGAAGGATGAAATCCACAAGCATAGTTCATTTCATTTTGAACGATAAAAGTAAACATATCCCCTTTTTCCAGTGTTTTGGAAAGCACATTGTCATTTTCCCTATTAACAATATTGTGAGCGATAATGTCTCTATTGACCCAAATAACTTTGTCACCTTTGGCTACTTTAACGTTTGCTGGAACAAATGCAAAGTTTTTTATTTCGATGAAATGAACCCTTTCATCTTCACAAGCCTGAGCAATTGAAAAAATTGATAATGAAACCACAATGATTAAGAGTATGTATTTCATGACAATGTTTCTTGTATCATTTTGCAATGTTGTAAATGCGCTTTAAAGGCAGGTAAAACAGAAACTAAAAGGGCTTTTAATTCTGCATTAGAAGCCGAAGGAATTAGTTGATCTTCAATCACACCAATAACCGCTTCGTGGTAAGCCACTTCGTGATCAATATAAGCTTTATCAAAAGCATCACCATTTAATGTATTTAGTTTGGCTTCGTGATTTTTCGACTGATCTGCTAGAGCAAATACCAAATCATTATTCACAGGTGTAACACCTAATTTAGTTACCAGCTTAACTGCTGATGCCAATACCGACTTGTGATCTACAATCATTCTGTTAGCAAATTTTTTCACTTCACTGTTATTTGAACGCTTCAAAGCAATATTTCCAGCTGATATATCAATGTTATTGGCACCAACTACAATAGCTGCAATATTAGCATCTGTTAATTTTGTAGTTTGTGCTGTCTTTTCTGGTTTTGCTGTTGAACAACCAACAATTAATGTGATGAGTGAAGCACTAATAACGAGTTTTTGAATGTTTTGTTTTAAATTTATCATGTTTTATTCCTATTTTTAAAGATTTTGAGTTTAAATAATGCACAGCATTTGCTGTTCTTATTAGCAAGATGCATTTCAAAACAAAAAGGTTCCGATATTTTTTATAGCCCTTATTTTTTTCTGTTAGAATGACGAACATGAAAACTTTAATCTTAACAACTCTACTTATTATGAACACTGCCTTAGCTAAAGACTTAACCATCGACCGCATCTTTTCCTCACCTAGTTTAGCTGGGACTGTGATGCGCAGTGTGCAATTTTCACCCACAGGTGAGCGCGTGACATTTTTGCAAGGCAAAGCTGAAAACAAAGACCAATTTGATTTGTGGGAATACAATATCCAATCGAAATCAAAGCAATTATTGGTCGATTCCAAAGTATTACTGCCGAATGGCGAACAACTCTCTGCTGAAGAAAAAGCCCGACGCGAACGCCAACGAACGGCTAGCTTTTCGGGCATAGTTGAATATTCTTGGGCGAAAGATGGCACACAAATATTGTTTCCTCTTAGTGGTAATTTATTTGTTTATCATTTAGAAACTGCCAAAGTTATTCAACTCACTAACTCCAAAGACTTTGATACCGATGCGCGATTTTCACCTAAAGGCACTTACGTTTCATTTATTCGCCAGCAAAACATCTATGTGGTGAATTTAGCCAAAAATAAAGAAAAACAACTGACCTTTGATGGCAAAGGTGTAATTAAAAATGGCATGGCAGAGTTTGTCGCGCAAGAGGAAATGGATAGGGATACAGGTTATTGGTGGTCAGCCGATGATAAAAAAATAGCTTATGTGCAAGTCGATGAATCACCTGTTGCCATAACTCAACGCTATGAAATCAATGCCGAAAATATAGAAATTGTCAACCAACGCTATCCTTATACGGGCGAGCCTAATGTTAAAGTCAAATTGGGTATTCTTAACTTAAAGAAAAAGAAAACCAAGTGGATTGACTTGGGTGAAAACCAAGACATCTATTTAACGCGCGTGCAATGGTTGCCAAGCGGTAAAAAACTGTCTTATCAAATCATGAGCCGTAACCAACAACGCCTTGATTTAAATGTGGCTAATTTAAAAGGAAAATCCAAAACCCTCATCACAGAAACTAGCGATACATGGCTTAATCTGCACGATGATTTGCATTTTTTAAAAGACAAAACCTTTATTTGGGCATCTGAACGTGATGGTTTTAAGCATTTATACCATTACAGAAATAAAGGTGAATTATTAAAGCAATTGACAAAAGGCGAATGGATTGTCGATGGTATCAAAGGCATTGATGAAGACAAAGGCTTAATCTATTTTACCGCGAGCAAAGAATCAGCCACCGAAGAACATTTGTATGTTTTGAACTTAAACACCGCTGAAATCAACAAAATCACGCAAAAATCTGGTTGGCACAGCATTGCCATGGATAATACCGCCCAATTTTATATTGATGATTGGTCCACGCGTGACCAACCGCCACATACCACATTGCATACGGTATCTGGTAAAGAATTAACTGTTTTAAATGACAACACCATCAATAAAAGTCATCCTTATTATCCTTACCTTTCTTCGCACCAAAAAACCGAATTTGGCACTTTAACCAGTCAAGATGGGCAAAAACTGCATTACCGCATCATCAAACCCAAAGATTTTGATGCCAATAAAAAGTATCCTGTTTTTGTCTATACTTATGGCGGACCACATGCACAAGTGGTTGTCAATTCATGGGGGCGAAGCATTGATCAATACATGGCACAAAAAGGTTTTGTGGTCTTTGCTTTAGACAACCGCGGCAGTGCCAGGCGCGGTGTTAAATTTGAATCACCCATCTACAAACAAATGGGCACACCAGAAATTACTGATCAACTCACAGGAGTGGATTACCTCAAGTCATTACCTTATGTTGATGGCGATAAAATAGGCATGTTCGGCTGGTCTTATGGTGGTTTTATGACCCTCAAAGCCGTGACCAAAACCAATGCCTTTGCCATCGGGGTATCGGTTGCACCCGTTGCTGATTTTGAATTGTACGACACTTTTTACACCGAACGCTACATGTCAACACCACAACTCAATGCACAAGGCTACAAAAGCACCGCTGTATTTGATGATGTCGGCAACATCAAAGCCAAATTGCTCGTTATTCACGGCATGGCAGATGATAACGTCTTATTCACAAACTCCACAAAGCTCTTCAAAGCCATGCAAGATGCCGGCATTCTTTATGACTCAGTAATTTATCCTGGAGCCAAGCACGGCATAAGTGGTGAAAAATCACAAAAACACGTTTGGAAAACCATCAGTGAGTATTTTATTAAGCATTTGAAGATATGAGCTTAAATGATTTGGCAATCGCATTAAAAAGAAAAATTTACTGCATCTGACTCGATTCAGTTTATGTCGTTATTACGACTTATGTTTTATATAAAACGACATGTTTTGGTGCAGGACTTGTAAAATTACAAAAGTATTTTATAATTTACTTTACTCTATTTTAAGGTGACTACAATGAAAAAAAATATTTATATATGTACAATGTTTTTATTAGTGAGTTTTAATACTACCTATGCAAGACCAACAGGAAGAATCAAAATTTGTACCGTTCATGATTTACGCTACCAAGAAATACCGGCACTTCGATTACCTGTAGAAGAATGCAATACGACTCTGGGAACTGAAATTTATAACCTTTTTCACTCTGGATCAACTCATGCTCAAACCAACACAAACAAAGACCCGTATAGTGTAGTTGAGCCACATAATCCTGAGTGCTTTAGTTCACATATAATAACAAGACTGTAATTAAATAAAAATTTAAGAGTGAAGACAACGTGTCCTTTATGGGCTTCTAAAAAATCAACCCTTTGTTATCTTCTACTCAGCATTTCTTGTTTGTTGGGCGCCAGTGTTCCAATATTTCATAATCAAGTAGGAAATTCTCAGTTAGAACCTGTTGGTATAAAAGCAATCACACAAAGTCGATTGGGCTATATGTGGATAGGTACAATATCTGGTATTTATAAATTTGATGGGAATTTATATATTAAACAATTTACTGATAGTAAACTTAATTTTGCAAACATTACAGACATTTTAATTGCACACGATAAAAGCATCTGGATAGGAACAAGAAAAAATGGATTGTATCACTACATTAATAGTGGAGGACTATACAGAGTAACTTCTAAAGAACAGGAAGTTCCCCACATTAAAAAAATTACTCAAGATTTAGATGACACTATTTGGGTTAGTACAAATTCTGGTGTTTTAATAGTTGATGAATCCAATACATTTAAACAACCAAAAATAACATCTTTTAATAAAATCCAAAAAAATATAATTGGTATCATTGAAGTTATCAATGGAAATCAACTTCTTGTCGCCACTGTAGGAGGGTTTTTTATAGCCGACTTGCAAACAGAAAAACTAGAATACGTGGCACTTAAAAACAATGATGGCCACATACATGATTTTTTATTAGATACACATGACAACCTTTGGGTAGCTACATCAAACAAGCTCTATAAATACAATATAAAAACTCGTCAATTTATGCCCGCACCCAATTTAAAATCTGCAACTCGGGTATTATCTATAGTTCAACACCGCAACACTATTTGGGTTGCTACAATAGATGGAGGAATTTTTAAAATAAACATCAGCACCAATCAAACCACTCAATATGTGCACGATATGAATTTTAAATATTCTCTTTTAGAGAACAATATTATGAATCTATTTGTTTCCAAAGAAGAACTTCTATGGATAGGTGGTTTTTCTAAAGGAGTGGACTTATTAAACTTAAACACCCTACAATTTGGGTTTGAAACGCGCACAAAAGATAGCGTTAACTGCCTTAAAAGCATGAATATTAGCAGCATAAATAGTCATTCGAGCGGGGATGTTTTCATTGGCAATGAGTACGGTCTCACAATATATAATCCTAAAACCAAATCCTGTAATAACATTTATCTTTTTGAAAACTCAATTAAAATAAATTACACCGTTTACTCTACAAAAATCGACAATGACTTTATTTGGGTTTCTTCATCAAAGGGGTTGCTTAAATACAACAGAAAGAAAAATATAGTAGAAAATCTTTTTAGAGATAAAAATTTTTCAACAGTATTCTTTTCTCTAGCTATCAATAAAGACCAACTACTCGTCGGCACAGATCGAGGTTTATTCAACTACAGCATTAATTACAATACATTTATAAAAATTGAAACTCCTGATAACATTTATGATAACAAACCGTTTATTAAATATTCAATTAACAGTAAAAATGAAATTTTTTTACCAACATCTTCTGGAGCTTTATATTTAAATAAAGATGGGGAAATAAAAGAATTTAAAATCAAAAACAACCATTTCGATAACACCAACATTATTGATATTCAGTTCAATCTCAAAGATGAAATGCTAATTAGTGTTGCAAATAATGGTTTATTTTATTTTGATTCTACAAGCAAACTTATTAGACATTATTTAGACAACAAAGTATTTTCAAACTTAAATTCAATCTACCAGATACAATTTGAAAAAACAGGAACTATTGCCTGGCTAGCTAGTAAAGAGGGATTAATAAAGCTAAACTTACAAACCCATAAGGAATACTTATATTCTGGATTCAAAGAATTCAACCATTTATCAGCAACGCGAGCATCCATCAATAAAAATGGTGTTTTATATTTTGCTGGGAAAAATGGTTACGTTACATTTAACCCAGAAAACATCAAATACCACTACCAAAAACCAGAAATATATCTTTCTGATTTATTAATTATGAACAGAGTAATTGATAAAAATAAATTATATGACGTAACAAAATCTCACAATTCTTTGGAACAAATCGATAATTTCAACTTTAGCTATAAAGACAAAATGTTAGATTTTAGATTTGTAGATTTATCGCAAAATTATTTATCAAATTTAAACTATTATTATAAGTTGGAGCCCTTATTTCCAGATTGGATTAAACTAAAACAATCAAGAAAAGATTTGGTTTTTTCCAGTTTAAATACAGGGAAATATAAATTATTTATTAAAGCTTCGCTGAACAACACACATTTAATTGTAAAAACCTATAATATAACAGTTAACCCACCTCCATGGTTTACTTGGTGGGCGTATTTATGCTATTTGTTGTTTTCAATTATAAGTTTAAAGCTGTATGTGAAATTTAAAATACAATCTAAGGCAAAGCTTAACCAATTGCTTAGCGATGAAGTTAAGAAAAAAACCATGTATATTCAAAAACAAAACAAACAGCTTAAAGAACTCATAGACAGTAAAAATGAAATATTCGCTAATGTTACCCATGAATTCAGGACCCCAATTACTCTAATAAAAGGACCAATAGCAGAACTTCTAAAACAAGAAAAAAATAAAACAAACTTAAGCATGTTGAATTTGGTCGAAAGAAACTCTAATCGCTTACTTAGGCTAGTTAATCAAATGTTAGAATTATCTCTGGTCAATAAAACCACTTCATCAAACAAAAAAATAGTGGTATTAGCCTCCGCATTAAAACTAATTGCTGATTCATACACCTATTTAGCTAAAGATAAAAACATCGTTTTTGAAGTAAAAGAGATGAAGAATGTTGAGTTACTACTAACAGATGATGCTCTTGAACTTATGATAGGGAATTTATTATCAAACGCTTTTAAATATTCGCAAAATCATGGAAAGATAATTCTTGGTAGTGTGGTAACCAATGCTCGGGTTGAGATATATGTCCAAGATAACGGCAATGGTTTTTGCATGAATCAAAAAGACCTTATTTTCAAAAAATTCGGGCGTTTAACCCAACATCAGAAACTTGAAGGAGCAGGGATAGGCTTATCAATAGTGAAAGAAACTGCTCATTTAAATAATGCTGAGGTCTATGTAACAAGCACTGTTGGTCAAGGTTCTCGATTTAGTGTTTCTTTTCCCATTCAAAAAGTACAAATAGAAAAAAATAATTATTCACTGATTTCTAGTCAAGTACATACCAATGACAAAGCCACAATACTGATTATTGAAGACAATGATGACATGCGATTTTACATCCAAAAAGTATTATCAAAGAACTTCAATTGCCTCATGGCACCCACTGGAAAACAAGGCGTGGCTTTGGCGATAAAATTAGTACCAGACATTATCATTAGTGACATAATGATGCCAGGAATTGATGGTTACCATGTATGCCGACTCTTGCGAGAAGAAACCATAACCTCACACATACCTATAATATTGTTAACAGCATTGATTGAAAAAGCAAACCGTATTAAAGGCTGGCGAGAAAACATTGATATGTATTTATGTAAACCTTTCGATGCTGATGAATTAAACATGCAATTAATGAATGTTTTAAAAATTAGAAATATGTTAAAACAAAATAACCGTGAAAAAGTCAATGAAAACAAGTATCTTGATCTACCAGAAAAAGACAGGTTATTTCTAGAAAAATTAAATAATCATATCGAAAAACTTTACTTCGAACCATCTTTCAACCTAATAAAAATGTCTGAATTAATGTTTATCACAGAAAGACAGTTACAAAGAAAGATAAAAGCCATGATAAATCTTACTCCAATGGAGTTATTGCGCGAATACCGATTACAAAAAGCCTCAGAGTCACTAAAAAATGGCTACCAAATTTCAATTACATCAGATACTTGTGGGTTTGGATCACTTTCCTACTTTTCACAGGTTTTTAAAAAACATTTTGGGCTCACTCCTAAACAATACCAAAACCGTCATACTAAAAATACATAGTTATATCCTCACAATTGTGTTTAATTTTCGTTAATTAGCACTCAATTTTACAAAAATCTAAAATAACAGTCGTTTTTTTAATGCTAGAAAAACACAAAATCGTTAGATTGGATTCTGCCAACAATAATTGGCAAAATCTGTAAACAACTATGTTGCTTACAATTTCTAATAGAGTGTTTATCAAAACTCTCTTTAAAACTAAAAAGGTAAAACTTATGAAAAAAATTATACTTTCGACTTTATTATCATTTATTGTCATATTGACAGCTCATGCTGGGCCTGGAGACTTGACAAATCCAGAAGTTGGTATTGGCTCTACGGACTATTACGCAATTTATAAAACAACTAATTTATCAAGTGGTGAAGTAACATGGCACTTTGTTGGTTTGTCTAGTACACTTCTTGAATGCTCAACTGCATTGAACCAGGCTTTAATGTTACCTACAGCACAGTTAGTAAAACCTTGTCGCAGAATTTTAAGAGCACCATAATAAAATATTTGTCGTGAATACAACACTATTTATTCTTCTAAAGAATAAATTACACTTGTTAATTTTAATTAACAAAAATTAGTAAATGGTTTTCATTTACTAACATTAAAAAACTTAAAAATAGGAAACAATTATGAAAAACACAATTAAAAAAACATTACTAACCGCTTTAATCACAATAGGAGTTATTAGCGTTGCAAATGCCTTACCACATAACTACATTGATGCAGAAGTCATTGGGTTTACTGCCAAGTACAGTCTTCCAAATGCTTTAGGTGGTGGAACGTCAATACACACAATTACCGTAACCCATGCTCCTCAAGGTGGGGCTCTATTCTATGCTTGTAAATTTCAATTAGAATCAGCATTAACGCAACAAGGAGCGGTAAGGATTCAATCTTGCTTACCTATTAATTAATAAAATAGTTATAAACTTGTTAGAAACCATACATTAGTGTATGGTTTCTTAATAAACTAACCTTGACCTAAACCCCAATAAAATAATCAATTAAAATAGGAAGTCACATGAAAATTAAAAACATTATAATCATTATATTATTGATGAATGCAGGTATTAGCTTATCTAAATCCATCCATAAATTATCAATTAACACAGTCGGGACTATTAACTATTGGTCCAACACAGATATTCTCAATGGACAATTATTTTTTCAAGATTCATTTACTGAATACCTATGGGTTTCTGATGGAACCAATAATGGCAGTCATATTTTAGAATATAACCAACAACCCATTCAATTGAACCTTCACAGGAAAACTTTAATTGCCTATAAAAATTCAATTTATTTTATTAATAAATCGGACGGAAACACCCTTTGGAAAACAGATGGGGAACTTTTTGAACAAGTTTCCTCAAACTCATTTTCAGCATCTAAAGGCCTTAAAATTTATAGTAACCACCTAATAGGATCTTTATCAGACGAATCGCTAGTATTGATTAATGAAAATGGAATTAATAACTTGAATTTAGAAAACTTAAATAAAAACACACTAGACTCCTTATGTGTAATAGGTCAAAACAATTATATTATATATTCTCACTTCGATAATTCACCTAGCCATCTCTATCAAATAAAAAATGGCGAAGTTCTATCATTAGATGAGAATATTGCAAATAATGGTAGCTTTTCATTATCTGCTACCAATAACAACAGCTGTTTTTATAAGTATAAAAATGAAAACAATTTACAAAGTTCTGCTTCAAGTTTTATTGCAGTAGCTGAGTCAGGTTTAGTGACTAAGATAGAAACCGAAATAGATGGGGAAGCAACGAACACTTGGCAAAATATTATAGAATTCAAAGACTCCATTTATTTTTATCCAGAAAGAAAAAATGGAAATTATAATGACATGTTTCTCTACAAATATGAAAATCAAACAGTGTCCATTATTCAAGATATAGTTTTAAACCACTATGTTTCTGATGTCTTTTCAAGCAATAATTTTTTATACGTTCTATACCAAACCCCAGCAATTCTCGACCCAGTTCCACCAGGATATGTTTTTTATCAGTTTTATGTCTTTGATATTAACTTTAATAATATTTTTCATTATGATGCTAATGATCATTATAGGAAGCAGTTTCTATCCCCTTCTTCTAATGAAGACATTATTGTATTCAACCAAGATATCAGTTCTCTCGGGTTTATCAATAACTCCAATATAAAAGAATTAAATATTCCAAATTTAAAACTAAATTCAATTTTAGCTGATTCTAAAAATACCTATATTTATGGAACGGATCGAAATAATTCAAACGCCTCATCTATCTACGTCATTAAAGATAGCGCAGTTATTTCACAAAACCTAGATGGACTTTGGCATGCTCCAGAATACCAATATCAAGGTCTAACCATACACACCGGAGAACACATTGATGGGTCTCAATATTTGGTAGCAAGTTATAGGTTCTTTGAAAACGGCGTTCCTTTTTGGATAGCAGGATCTACAACTTTAAATCTTACGCCTACTCTAACATTTAACATGTATGAATATACTGGCACATCACCCTATATACCAAACAACATTGGTCAAAATTCACAACGTATTAAATATGGTGAGATTACTTTACAAGCTATTTCATGTGACCGCTTAAATTTGAATCTAACTTTTTCCAATGATACAAATTTCAACTTAGATTTAGAAAGAATTGGCCGCTCTGGACGAACTATAACTTGCATTGATTGATAATAGTGTAATGCCCAAACCTTAATCCACAGGGACGTGGACAAGGTTAATTTGAATTGTTCTCAAGTCCCGATATAGAATCGCAATAAAGAGTGAACGCAGTTGATCTACACAAAACTAAATCCGCCTGATTAGTGATCAAGCTTTTTGACAACTTTTTAGGTGCATTAAAGGTTTGTGCTTTAATTATGATTTATATATCGAGATTTTGGTTATTAGTTAAGCTTTAGTATTCTTGCCTTCAATTCATTTTAATTTTTTCAACCGCTTTTGCAATACATCCAAACCCAAATTTGCGGCACCACCGAGCGAAATTCGGTTATTTAGTGACTCTTGTGCCGTAATTTGACTGACTTCAGTTTTAGCTTGACCATAGGCATCTCGAAAACTTGTTCCGGCTTTGACATGGGCTAGTGCTTGATCGGTTGCCATCATATCGGGACTGATGGCTTGTTGCATTTTTTCTTTATTAAAATTTAAGGCCTTGATTAATCCAGGCATTAACTTGAGCACTTGTTTGGTCAATAACACTCCTTTTATCATCGGTTCTTTACTCATTTGCAAATCGCGTTGGTAGCCCGATGGCAAGGAAATCAACGCCTGAATTTGCGCCATTGCTCCTTCCAAAACGGACAAACTGGCACGCATAAGTTCGACCACATCGGGATTAGATTTGTTCGGCATAATGGAGGAACCTGTCGTGTGGCTCTTATTTAATGAAACAAATCCAAACTCCGCTGTCATGTAAAGGCTCAAATCCCAAGAAAATCTTCTGATATTTAACATCACTTGATAGAGACTTTGCAACACCACTAAATCAAATTTTCCACGTGAATTTTGTGCATAAACGGGGTTAATTTGCACCCGTGCAAAACCCAGTTCTTTTGCCACTTGTTCACGGGGCAAATCCAAAGGCACGCCAAAACCAGCTGCCGTGCCCAATGGAGAACAGTCGATATAATCAATTGTAGAACTTAATATATATGCATCGTCAATTAAACTTTCGGCAAAACCTGCCAACCACGATGCCACCGTATTGGGCATGGCACGCTGCAAATGCGTATAACCTGGCATGGCTGTTTGCGTGTGTTGTTGTGCTAAATTTAAAACCGATTGAGCCAATGTTTTACATAATTTTTGAATGTGCTGTAAATTATCTTTTTGAAACAAACGTGAACAGGTTAAAACTTGGTCATTACGAGAGCGTCCAGTGTGCGCTTTTTTGCCTAAATCACCCAATTTTTCAGTCAAGTAAAACTCAATGGCAGAATGCCCGTCTTCATAGGAATTATCCAGAACAAATTCACCTTTTTGGAATAAATCTTTAAGTTCACCCATGCAATCATGGAGTTTTTTGTATTCATCCGAAGTCAATATCCCTATGGTTTTCAAACCACCAATATGCGCTTGAGAAGCAACAATGTCATACGCAAATAAATGCCTATCTAGTTTAATATCATTGCCTGCCATAAAGTCCATCAATTCGGCATCAATACTTTGATTGTCGTCACCACTCCATAAATAATTTTTATTTGTCATCACACTCAAACTCAATTCAATTAACCGCAAATTTTACATGAAATCAATCAATTTCACCATTAACCGTTTTTTAATAGGGAAGTTCCAGCCATTTAATTTGGTATTATTATAATTTTAAACAACTTAGTGAAAATCTCTTATGGTATATTTTGCTTGGCTCATGTATTATTAAGGCGATGAAAATAGCCATTGTAGCCAGCCAAGCTCCCAATTCTCAAACCGCGTTAAAAGAACTAACTCAACGGTATGAGAGTTTTGTCGTGCCTGAAAAGGACGCTGATGTTATTGTTGCTCTTGGTGGCGATGGGTTTATGTTGCACACTTTGCATCAATTTATAGATGATGATAAGCCCGTTTATGGCATGCGGCGTGGAACGGTAGGATTTTTGATGAATCGTTACAGTGCGGAAGGTTTGTTGGAACGCCTAAAGAAATCACAAGTGACCATTTTACATCCCTTAAAAATGCTTGCTACAACCACCAATGGTGAACATTACCAAGCACTGGCAATTAACGAAGTGTCATTGCTAAGACAAACACGCCAATCCTCTCGAATAGGTATTAGCATCAACGGACAGAATAAAATAAAACAACTCATTGGCGATGGCATTATATTAGCAACTCCCGCTGGCTCATCTGCTTACAATTTATCTGCTCATGGTCCTGTGTTACCATTGGGAGCAGAAATTTTGGCATTAACACCAATCAGTCCATTTCGACCCAGACGTTGGAAAGGAGCCATATTACCTGCCGACAGCTATGTCAAATTTTGCGTGCAAGATTGCGAAAAACGCCCAGTAAGTGCCACTGCGGACAATTTTGAAGTGCGCGATGTTGATTGTGTTGAAGTATTTGAAGATCGAACCATTTCATTAAGCTTGCTTTATGATCCAGAACACCGTTTAGAAGACAGAATTATCAATGAACAATTCATCATCTAAGCAATCAAAAACAGCAAAACCTCCAATTTACGACAACAATCCAGTGTTGGTTATCGCGGTTTCCTCTCGCACATTATTTGACTTGAGCCAAGAACATGATATTTTTTTGCGTGAAGGTGTCGATAAGTACCGCGACTACCAACTCGCGCATGAAAATGAAATACTCAAACCTGGCGTTGCTTTTGATTTAGTGCAAAAACTGCTTAATATTAAACACCCAAAAACACAACAGCCTTTGGTTGAAGTGGTATTGGTTTCGCGCAACAACGGCGATACGGGCTTGCGGATTTTTAACTCGATAGCGCACCATAACTTAGCCATTGAACGCGCGGCTTTTTCCAATGGCAAATCCCCCTTTGCTTACCTCAAAGCTTTTGGGGCGCATTTGTTTTTATCTGCGCACAACAAAGATGTGGAACTCGCCTTACAAGCGGGATTTGCCTCAGCGCATTTACTGACACCGAAACACGAAAGTGACAAACCTAAAAACAACCCATCGCAAGTGCGTATAGCCTTTGATGGTGATGCTGTGTTGTTTTCTGACGATTCAGAAAAGATTTACAAGCAACAAGGCTTAGAAGCTTTTCGAGAAAACGAACGCAATAAAGCACAAGAACCATTGCCAGATGGTCCTTTTAAACCTTTTTTAATCGCACTGCATAAACTGCAAAGTCTTTTCACCGTTGATGAAACACCTATCCGCACAGCATTGGTTACAGCAAGGAGTGCACCATCGCACAAACGTGTGATATTAACCCTGCGAAAATGGGGCATTCGCATAGATGAAGCCTTATTTCTTGGTGGGCTGGATAAAGCCGAATTTCTTAAAGCCTTTAAAGCCGACATCTTTTTTGATGACCAACTCATCCACATAAAATCCGCCAGTGACAGTCACCTGACATCAGGACATGTACCGCATGGGATTGCGAATAAGTAACATTTCGCTCTAACACACTTCAATACCAATTGTTCTATTTAAAGACAATATCAGGATACCCTTCTACCATTATTTCTCTTAAGTAGATAATTATATTTTGAATATCAGAAAATTGACCGTGGGAGTATATTTTTGCTAAATACTGTGCATAACTATACCCACAATATTGTTCGTCATTAAGACACAGTGAAAGCATAGTCAAACTCCCAGGGGTGCAATTGTTGTACTTGCTGCAGTTATAGAAAGTTACTATATGTAAGCTTGACGATTTTATCCACTCCCAGTAATCAGACCCAATTCGCCTCCCAAGCTCCTTTAGCAATCCTTCATCATTCTGTAATAAAAAATATAAAGCAGAAAACTCCACCCCCTCTGGATCATCAAGTAGTGAATCTTTTGCTAATTGAAGCCGCTTCTCAAGTTCAATCTTGGACTCATACCATTTATTTGGTTTTGTAAATGTTTTTATAGTGTTTCTTACTTCTATTTTTTCTGATTCGTTTAAACCATCAATATATTGATACCAGTTTTTGCATTTTATTACTAAGTTATCTAAAGCTACAATTTGTTTATCTAATAATAAATCAACTGAAATACCTCCCAAAATGACTTCACTTATAGGGGCAAGAGAATCAAACCCACATAGTATAAATGCTTGTTTTTGTTTAAATACGTCATCATATGTACTAAAAGAGTCAACCTTGTAATCGGAGTTCTGAGTTTGAGCCTGAGGCTTATCACTTCCTTGTGTTAATTTTTCTTCAATCATCACTTCTTTTACAATTTCACTGTGTATATGGAGCTGCATATAACCCCAAACACTTAGAACAATAATAAAACCAATAATTGTTTTCTTCACGGATTAACCCCCAGAAGAAGCTAAAGTACAAGATGTTTCTTCCAAGAATACAGCACTAGTACCAGGGCCTGAAACTGTAAATCCACTTACCGAACCGTTTGGCCAAGTAACCCAATAGGTTTTGCCTGTTCCATACTTTGCTAACCATCTTGCATGTACATCCCATGGCCATTTCAATCTACTTATATGATATAAATACTCTGTATTATAAATGACTCCAGCCATTGCTCTTCTTTCTTGTACGTCAGTAGTACCATTATTGCATCCTGTCTGTTGAGGTGTTTCTACAGGTACATCGATATACCCCCCACTTCCTGAACCACCTCCTCCATTACCACCTGGAGAAGGGCTCCACCAAAACGTTATTCCCCAAGAAAAACTAGTCGCATGACCATAAACCACCATCTCTTCCATTGGTGGCAAATCATCACCGCAACCACTGATTTGTTGGCTATCGCTTGACTTAATTGTTTCTGTTTTATTATGTTCTGAACTCACAGGATTGCTTATTGAGCTTTGTAAAGTTGGATCACCAACAGAAAACGGTATAGTGCATTGTGCCATTAGATTAGTGCTATTTATCAATATCATAAATACAAAAAAGGACTGAACTAGCCGCTTTAGGAAGGGTCTATTGTGCTGTGCTGTGCTGTGCTGTGCTGTGCTGTGCTGTGCTGTGCTGTGCTGTGCTGTGCGACAGCGCTGAGTTGTTACTATTTTTCATTTTATTTCTCCATTTTTTATTAAAAAATGTAACGCTTTTGATTTATCTTACTATCAATCAAATATTTCGTGGACGAAATAGTTTTGGGATTCATGTAAATTAAAACCAACAGGTTACCTGATAATACTCTCATAACAACATAGCCTTGTCAATCTAAAATCAATTTCTTTATTGACATTAGAAGTCACTAAAATAACGTATTAATATCCACATAAAATCCGCCAGTGACAGTCACCTGACATCACGACATGTACCGCATGGAATTGCGAATAAACCCAAATGAAATAATACATACTTTGCTTGTTCAGCATTAATGATGCCTTAGTCTTATATATTGGCATCGATAATCACTGATGGTGGGCATGTCTCGAATGGCACTTTCTTAAGAAATTTTTACGTGGTTAAGCTATTGAAATATGTATGTTTTCAACAGTGTCAATGGGCCTTTGGGTTGCTGACTTCAGTCAACCTTTTTTTAAAACCTACAGCTTTATTGGTTGGCTAAAGCCAACTACCCGTTCGAGTTCTTTTTGGTCAAAAAAATTTGTTTTAGCAGAGGTCAGCTTTTTTCATTAATTTCAATATGTTATACCTTAACTAAGTGCTATTAGAACCAGGCCACCCTACAACAGTACGCACACCGATGCGCCATCACTAGAATAACGTGATGGTTAGGTTTTAAAAAACAACTACTCATTCTTTTTTACAAAATGAGTAGCTATTCTCTCGGGGGTGGGATGTTTAGTTGTTTGTTGTTGTGTAACAGTAGTGGTTGATGTTTGAACCATCGCCAACTACGGATACATTTGAACCGTCACCAACTACGGATACATTTGAACCATCGCCAACTACGGATACATTTGAACCGTCGCCAACTACGGATACATTTGAACCGTCGCCAACTACGGATACATTTGAACCATCGCCAACTACACTAACACAATTGGTTTTGTAATCTTGTGCCAATAAATTTGTGCTTATTAAGGATGATATTGTTAAAAGAAAGGTTAATTTAATTAAGTTTTTTTTTTCATGAGTTTACTCCTCGGATTTATATTCTAAAAATGATATACCATATTGTGGGTATGTATTTGCCTCAACATTATCTTCATACTCAATTAATTTCTCGGTCACTTCTTGGTAGTGTCTTTCAATTAATTTTTCAAATTCACAATGAAGTTTGGGAAATTTATTTGGATTTATTTGTGTTGAATACACTGTTCTTTGGATAAACATATGCTGTTTATCAACTTTATCAGAATTATGTATTAATGTATTTACCGTTCTATCTATTTGGGTAGCGGTTAATTGAGAGTAATCCTCTTCAGATTTTTTAACCGTATTAACAATGCTAATGACTTCAACTTTATCACCTAAATCCTTTAAATTGCCATTGGCAATTAATTCCTCCAAAATGGCTTGATAGGTCAGTGAACCTGGCGCTCTTTGTTCGCAGATGCTTTGGAAGGTTTTAAATGGACCCAGTTTGGGTATTTTGCTGCTGTTGTAGTATTTATGGGCGGTCCAGCGAATATCTTCAAGAATTACCGAAAGTTTATCGGGTTTGGCTCGTGGCATTTCACCTTTTAAGTGTTTGCTGATGTAGCGTCTGTCAATTCCTGTGCGGATAGCTAATGCCACATGCGATGCTTTTGGATCGAGTCTTTGCGCTTCGAGCACCAGCTTTTCGTCAAAGAGAGTTAAAAACTCATTGCGTGGCAGTCTAAATTTAATAATTATTTTGGCTATTGCTTTAGATAGCAGATTTAAAGCTTTTTTCTTTAATTGCTGATTCTGCTTAATTTTTGGATTTGTATTCATTTTTTAATTTATTTTAGTGTTTTTTAATGTTTTTTATCAATAGTACAAACTTGTACAGTTGATTTAACTTTCATCCTTCTATAATGGCGACTCGTGGGTAAATGCTACGACGCGAGTTTGGTCAAATCTCCGACTGTAGCAATTTTAGTGGGATTGCGTAACTCCACGGTTACGCTTGAATCAGCAGCGAGAACAGGCGCTGCTGATTCTTTATACCCCTTTTAATCTGACAAATCATCATTTCATAAAGTTTCACAACAAATCTACCATACATCGCTTCTTTGAACAATGCAAACAGCTTGCATTAAGCTATTTTTATCATTTTTCACGCCTTTTTAAGCTTTGAATTATTTCGTACGAAAGGAATCTAGTCCGAATATTGCTTAATAGATTTGGGTATTAAAAAAGGCAGTCAACAATTAGTTTGACTGCCTTTTTGATGTGTTAAACTTGTTTGAACGACTAAAGCTCTTTTAATCCTGTTATCAATTCACCAATCGCATCTTGTGCATCACCAAATAACATTTTGGTATTGTCTTTAAAGAATAAACCATTTTGAATACCGGCAAAACCAGTACCTCGTCCACGTTTAATGACGATAACATTTTTAGCTAAATCAGTTTCCAAAATAGGCATTCCATAAATAGATGAATTTGGATCATCTCTTGCCGCTGGATTAACCACATCATTGGCACCGATTACCAAAGCTACATCAGTTTGTTTAAATTGTGGGTTAATATCTTCCATATCCTCAATCATATCATAAGGAACACCTGCTTCGGCCAACAATACATTCATGTGGCCAGGCATACGACCAGCAACTGGATGAATGGCAAACTTAACATCTACTCCATTCTCAGTCAATAATTGTGTCATTTCCCACAACTTATGCTGCGCTTGAGCCACTGCCAAACCATAACCTGGCACAATGACCACGCGCTCGGCAAACGCCATCATTATAGCCGCATCTGCTCCTTCAATTTCCTTCATTTCACCTTGATCACCACCAGCTCCACCCGAATCATCTCCACCCATTGAGCCAAACAACACGTTAGCAATTGAACGATTCATAGCTTTTGCCATTAACTGTGTCAACAAAGTACCTGCTGCGCCTACTAACATACCAGCAACAATCATAGCCCAGTTTCCAAGTACATAACCCTCGAATGATACTGCCAATCCAGTAAAAGCATTGTAGAGTGAAATCACTACAGGCATATCCGCGCCACCAATAGGTAATGTCATTAAGAAACCAAGTATCAAGGCTCCACCGAAGAATATCCACAAGTTCATCGCTTCCATATGACCAAAGGTATAAATACCAAAACCAATAACTGCTAAGGCAAAAATACCATTAAAAATATTTTGACCCGGGAATGTATAGCGCTTATCGATTAATCCTTGTAATTTCCCGAAAGCTATCAAGGAACCCGTTAATGAAATGGCTCCAATAAACACACCAATTAATGCAAGTGACATTGGAATTGCTGATAACTCATGTCCATTGGAAACTTTATACAGTTCCATTGCGCCAATAAAAGCAGCTGAACCGCCACCCATACCATTATACAAGGCAACCATTTGTGGCATATCTGTCATTGCCACTTTTTTACCACTTATCCAAGCAATTGCCGTAGCCGAGACCAATGCGGCTAAAATAAGCACATAGTTTCCCATATGCGGAGTTAAAAAGGTAATCAGGGTGGCAAGAACCATACCAAAACCAGCCCAAATGATACCACCTTTAGCTGTTCCTGGTGCTGACATTCTACGTAAGCCGACAATAAACAATACTGCAGCAACAAAATAAGCAACTTTAATTAATAAAGGGATATATTCACTCATTTCTTATCTCCTTCGTCTTTTTTCACATCTTTTTTCTTCTTCGTCTTAAACATCTCAAGCATGCGTTCGGTAACGACATAACCACCAGCAGCATTTCCTGCTCCTAAAAACACAGCGATAAAGCCAAAGATTTTACCGAGGTCGGTAGTTGCATGACCTAAGGCCACCATTGCACCAACCAAAACAATACCATGAATAAAGTTTGAACCCGACATTAAAGGCGTGTGCAAGACCACAGGCACTTTTGAAATAATTTCATTACCGACAAATGCCGCTAACATAAATACATAAACTGCTACAAATCCGTCAATCATTTTATTTCTCCACTACCATAGGGTGTACAGTTTTACCCTCTTTAGTTACATTACTTCCTTCCAAAATATCATCTTCCCAATTGATGGCAAACTTACCTTCTTCATCTTTCATCAAAGACAATAAATTCCAAACATTGCGTGAATACATTTCACTGGCGTGCAAACCAAGCGACCCTGCCAAATTAACAGGACCAATATAAGTCACCCCGTCTTTTTTAACTGTTTTTCCTTTTTCTGTTAAAGCGACATTACCACCACCTTCTGCACCCAAATCAATCACAATCGTTCCGGGTTTGAGATTTTTTGTCATTTCTTCAGTAATTAAACGTGGCGCAGGACGTCCTGGAACAGCAGCCGTTGTTATTAGCACATCAACTTTTTTCAAATATTCAGTCATGGCTTCTTGTTGTTGTTTCTTTTCCTCATCGGTTAATTCGCGGGCATAACCACCTTCACCAACAGCATCCACACCAAGGTCTAAAAATTTAGCACCTAGTGATTGAATTTGTTCAACCGTTTCTGGGCGAACATCATATCCCATCACCATTGCACCTAGGCGTTTAGCTGTTGCAATAGCCTGAAGACCTGCAACACCTGCACCAATGACAAAAACTTGCGAAGGACGAATCGTTCCGGCAGCAGTTGTCAACATAGGGAAAAATCGCGGCGAAGCAACACCTGCCATCAATACTGCTTTATAGCCCGCAACTGAGGCTTGTGACGAAAGTGCATCCATGGATTGTGCACGAGAAGTTCGTGGCACAAGCTCCATTGAGAAAATTGTGATATTTTTCTTATTAGCGACATCATAGCGTTCTTTATCGGCAAAAGGAGCAATCATTCCCACCAAAATCGAGCCATCCTTCATTTGTTTGATGGTGTCAGCTGATGGTGGTGCAATACAAATAAAGATATCGGCCTTTGCCAAAACTGACTTGCTATCCTTAACAATTTCACAACCTTCATAAGCCGAATCAACAAAACCAGCATCCGCACCAGCCCCTTCTTGCTTAATGACCTTCCACCCGGCTTTTATCATTTTTTTTGTGGTCTCAGGAACCAAAGCAACCCTGTGCTCTAATTCTGAGGCTTCACTTATAAACCCAACAGTTATAGACATATAATTGTCCTCTTTTAAAATAAATTCGACTTATTATGCGCGCACATAGTCAACTATGCAAATAAATAAAAGTTATACTAACAATAGTCAAAGCTTATAGTTGCTTATTAATCTTGCGAGATAATATTATTAGATATGATGTTTATTCAATTAACGAGCGAATTATTAAAACGCCCATCCTCTCTATCAGCAACGCACTTAAATTCTAGGGTTGATTTATTTTGCGAGTCATTAGTTCTTGAATACACTTCTATACCACCTTGCTGCTCAAGGTGATAGCCGATGGGGCATTGCGTTTTAGCACGCACATTTGTCATTGGGTCGTTAACGGTAGAAGCACAACTAAAAAGTTGCATAATTAGTAACGCAAAAATTGTATTTTTAAGCATAAAAGGCAAGCCTTGGTAAGTAGAACAGACTAAATTATACCACAAAGAAATCGTGATTATTGCTGCGGCTGTTTTTTATTCTCCATTAAAAATGCCTTAAACCACTTGGGTGGCTTTTTTTCGATGGGGTGCTTGAAATTGTGTTCTGAAAAAAGCTTTTGGCAGAACTTTGGGAATTGGGTTAAATGTGTTTACACTTTTCAAAAGTTCGTGTAACTTATGCGATTCATTCGTATCCTTTAGCTTTGTAAATGAACAATCAATTAATAAACTTACTTAAAACACGCCGATCGGTTCTTTCAAAAAATTTAAGTCAGCCTGGCCCTGATGAGCAACAATTACAATCCATTTTAGAAATTGCAGCACGTGTGCCTGATCACCGAAAACTTGAACCATGGCGGTTTATTGTGTTGCAAGGTGATGCGCGTAAAAAGCTTGGAAAGAAATTTTGCCAAATTCGTTTAAAATCGTGCGATTTAACTACCGAACAAATCAAAGCCGAGCAAAGCCGATACAATCACGCGCCAACCGTAATTGTGGTGGTTTTTTCTCCTGTGGAACATAAAACGCCTGTTTTTGAACAATTATTGTCCTGTGGTGCGGTGTGTCAGCACATTAATTTAGCGAGTTTGGCTTTAGGATTTAATAGCCAATGGGTGACTAATTGGTGTAGTTTTGATAAAGATGCACAAAAGGAACTCGGGCTTAAACCGCATGAATCCATTGCTGGTTTTTTTCACATCGGGACAGCTACTTGCATTCCAAATGACAGGCAAAGACCAGATATAAGCCAAAAGACATTTTATTATTCATAAAAAAGGCAAACCTAGAAAGGCTTGCCTTAATCACTTCTTATATTGTAACTATTCAGCGTATTGATAAAAACAGACTTATTTCAGAAAGAGTTGCCATGATAGTTGTATATATTGGGTTGTTGACTTCAGTCGACCTGATTTTTAACTCTCTTTTTGAGATAGGTTGGCTAAAGCCAACAACCCATAAGAGTTCATATTAAGTTTTTCATTTACGCTGAATAGTTACCTTATATTTTTGTTATTTTAGAATGTTTTACCAAAACCAACACCTAGTACCCAAGGATTGATATCAATATCTACTTTTACGGGTCCTAAAGCCGAATCAAAAGAGGCCGTTGTATCAATCTGAATGTATTTGGCATCAATATTAAATGACCAATCATTTTTCATTTCAAAGTCTAGACCAAATTGACCTGCCAAACCAAAAGAAGAATCAATATCCAGATTACTTGCACCTAATGCAGATTTTGCCCCTGCCGTCAAATCATCATTAAAGAACAAGGTGTAGTTTAAACCAACTCCAGCATAAGGTCTGATTTTTGCTTTTGGATTAAAATGATACTGCAAAAAGACCGTAGGTGGTAAAACATTGGTATCCACAACCTTTGTTCCATCAGGAACATTTAAGGCTGAGGGTAAACCAAAAACATTAACATCGTGTTTACTGCTTAAATCTGCCAACAGTTCAACCGCAATATTGTCTGTCAACATATACCCAATAGATATATCTAATGAGTTGTTAGAGTCAACCGTTACGCCTGATCCTGCTAAATTTGCCCCATCGACATTCAATAAGCTCGAATCGTCACTTGGGTTTATATTGATTGCACGAACATGCAACAACCAATCCCCTTGCTCAAGGGCAGAAACACTCATTGTTGCACCTAATGAAGCAAGCATACATACTAATAATTTTTTATTTGTTTTTTTCATTTTTTTAATCTCAATTGAATTGGGTATATTATAGTTTGCTAATATAAAAAATAGTTGACGCCTATCAAGTTAACCTTCTGTTTTGCTAATGCCTTTATTTGTTATACCCAAATCCCGATAGAGAAATGCGATAGATAGTACAAGTAATTGATGTGCATAGGAAAGTCATAAAAACCGCGGTCACCTTATTGATGATGAGGCTTTTTATGAATTTTCTAGGTATATTAGATATGATGTTTTGACCTGTCCATCCTAATCTACGTGGATTATGAAAGGCAGTATAATATATTGTCTTTGCATACCATAATTTAGGGGACAGGTCATGAACCAT
>Ga0256840_1001301_pt1 | contig 23833 bp, 27 predicted proteins | sample 355202metaG_FD_185969 | JGI IMG/M metagenome (GOLD analysis project Ga0256840, IMG submission 185969) | Hydrothermal vent microbial communities from Mid Atlantic Ridge, Atlantic Ocean - 355-202 | ecosystem: Environmental > Aquatic > Marine > Hydrothermal vents | place: Atlantic Ocean: Mid...
ACGAAAACATCAAACTTTGGGAACAACTCCCGACTTGATGTATGATAAATTTAGCGGCCTAAAACAGGCGGCTTAATGTGTGAAAATAGTTCTTAGCTAACTGTCCGAAAATTGGGGTGCAGCTCTGGTTTCAAGGAAAAGTAGGGGTAAAGCTAAATAAGAATATCATTACATACTGACTTTCTTATATGGTATTGATTTTAAAGAAATTTTTGCAAGCTATTAGGTTTTGGGCTATGCTGGCCGTCCAGATAAATGTAAAGAGAGGGATTTTTAATCCTTTTAATCAAATAACTATCTGTTTATAAATAATATTATATCTTAGGAGGTCAATATGCGAAGAGGTTTTCGCGTTGTGTCAGTAGCAGTTTCTGCGTTGGCAATAGTAGGAGCCATTGGTTTCTCATCTGCTGTAGTAGCAGGAGGCAAAATGTCAGGCAAGGATCTTGCCTTTAATAAGAAAAAAGGTAACTGTTTAGCTTGTCACCTAATAGCAGGTGGAGATCAAGCTGGAAACATAGCACCACCATTGGTAGCAATGAAGGCTCGTTTTCCTGATAAAGCAGTATTACGCTCTCAGATTGAAGATGCCCGTAAAAAGAATCCTGATTCTATGATGCCTCCATTTAAGCCACATGGCATTCTTTCTGATAAAGAAATTGGTCTAGTTGTAGACTTTATATACGGTCTTTAAGTCCAACCTTTTTGATCAAACTTAATTAAACGTTTAGAGGAATTTTTAATGAAACGTAGAAGCTTTCTAAAAAGCACAGTTGTAGCGAGTGCTGCAATCAGTACAGGCATCGTAAGCACAAATACTGCTTTTGCTGCTGCACATGGTGGTGATATAAGAGCCGCAAAATCAGTTGATGAAGTTTTAAAAATGCTTGGTGCAACAGACGCAACTGAGTCTGCAGACATCAAAATAAAAGCCCCAGAAATTGCTGAAAATGGCGCAGTTGTTCCTGTAGGGATCACATCAAATATTGCAGGAACGACTGAGATCATATCAATTACTGCTGCTAATCCAACACCATTTTCTGCAAAGTATATTATCGGAGAAAGTGCAGTTCCTGCTGTTAAGTCTCGTTTTAAAATGGGCAAGACAACAGATGTAATAGTGGTTGTGAAGGCTGGAGATAAATTTTACACAGCTAAAGCAAATGTTAAAGTAACTAAAGGCGGCTGCGGAGGCTAGTATCATGGCAAAATCAACAATTAAATTACGTACAAAAGAAAAGAAGGGGAAAATCCAAGTTAAAGCTTTGATTACTCACCCAATGGAAACAGGTCTTCGTAAAAATAAGAAGACAGGTGAAAAAATACCTGCTCAATACATCACAGACCTAGTAGTAACGGCTAACGATAAGCCAGTTATGACAGCTGAATGGAGTGGCTCTGTTTCTAAGAACCCATTTATATCTTTTAAATATGCTGGCTCTAAAAGTGATAGTGTTACTCTCACTTGGAAGGACAACACAGGTAAGAGTGATTCGCTAACAAAGAAAATTGGTGAAAAATAAATACCATTTTAAGATATAAATTCTAATGGGCTAACTTATATGGTTAGCTCGTTAGAACCATTAGGAGGATATAAATGAAAAAACTAATAACTACAGTTGCTCTTTTTGCCTTAGCTCTAACGCCGATTGTTTCTGCACAAGCTACACCTTCAGAAGACAAAGCAGCATTAAGAGACTATTTCAAGAAGTCATTACCAGGTAAAAACCTTGATGATTTTATCAATGGTGTATATGCACTAGACGACGATGCTCGTAGTCAGTGGGAGGAGATTGAAGAGTTTCCACCCTATGAAATTGCACTAGAGAAAGGTGCTGATCTTTGGGATAAAAAGTTCAAGAATGGAAAATCTTTTGAAAGTTGCTTTGGTGATATTAGCAAGGTTCGTGCTAAATACCCGTACCATGACGAAGCTAAAGATACAATTGTCACATTAGAAGGAGATATTAATAAATGTCTTACTGATAATGGTGAGAAACCATTTAAATGGAAAAAAGGCAATATGGCTGCCGTTTCTGCGCATATCGCATATGCTGGGCGTGGCCAAAAGATCCATGTTCAACCTAAGACAGAAAAAGCAATCGCTTGGTATAACAAAGGTAAAACCTTTTTCTATGCGAAACGTGGCCAGTTGAATTTATCTTGTGCTGATTGTCATGTTTATAATGCTGGACGTAAAGCACGTGGTGATTTATTAAGCCCTATGCTTGGTCATCCATCACATTTTCCTGTATTCCGCTCTAAATGGGGAAGCATGGGTACATTGCACCGTCGTTACGGGGGTTGTAATAAGAATGTAAGAGCTAAACCATTTAAAGCCCAAAGTGATGAGTATAAAGCATTGGAATACTTCCAAGCTGCTATGGCTGATGGTATGGAGTTGAACGGTCCAGGTGCACGTAAGTAAGCTTGACGTTTAAATATCATAATAAAAAAGCCCGATATCTTCGGGCTTTTTTATGCCTGTCACTTTGATACTAGCTTGCCTTCTGCGGCTAATATTCGTACTCTTAGGAATATACTAATTCGTAGTAAAACTTAAAAAATGGATACATAATGAACTTCGAGCAAGCACGTTTTAATATGGTTGAGCAGCAAATTCGCCCCTGGTCTGTATTGGATGAGACCGTTTTACAAACAATGGAAAATATTCCACGTGATAGCTTTGTCATCAATTCAATGAAGTCAATGGCTTATGCTGATATTGAGATTCCATTGGATCATGGTGAATCGATGATGTTCCCACGTATGGAAGGTCGCTTACTACAAGAGCTTGAGCTTGAAATTGAAGATGAGTGCTTAGAGATTGGTACAGGTAGTGGTTACGTTACAGCTTGTATGGCAACTATGGCTAAGCATGTACATAGTGTTGATATTTATGATGATTTTTTACAGAGTGCAGAAGCAAGACTTAAAGATAACAATATTGCGAATGTATTACTTCAAAATAGAGATGGGTTGAAAGCTTTTGATCCAAATTCTAGAAGTTGTAAAAAATATGATGCGATTGCAGTAACAGGATCAATACCTGAATATATCCCTCTTTTTGAGCAGCTTTTAAATCCAGGCGGCCGCTTATTTATTGTCGTTGGCTCGGGTCATACGATGCACGCAATGAAGGTTCTGCGTAGCTCTAATCACAATGGTGAAAAATTTATAAGAACAAGTTTATTTGAAACAGAGTTAGCACCACTTAAAGGTGTTGAGACAAAGCCTGACTTTGAATTTTAGGTTTTGTAGCTTGGTTGTTGTTGTTTCTATTTAACCCGAGGGTCTTCCTGTTGCAAAATTCTTGCGCGGCGCTCCTCCCAGTTTACTTTGACTTTCTCGGCTGAAAGTTCAGTTTGGACTTCTATCACGTGTTTAGGATCATCTTCTTGGATTGTACTTTGCTCTAGTTGGGATTTATGTGCCTCATGAGCTTGTTTTAAAATTTTGGCACTATCAGGTCTCGTCAGTGTTTTCTGGCTAGGGTCGAAATCAATCATATTTATTTCAAATGTTGTAATACCTAGGTTTGATAGGTATTTTGCTAAGGTATCAAGCTTTCTCCATATTCTAGCTTTTCCACTATTCTTTGCTAAAACGGTTTTTTGTGTGTCACCAAAAGCAATCTTCAACATCCATTGATCAGCTTTAGCAAAGGCAGTTATGGTTGTAATTGCACCTGCCTCAATCAGAAGTTTTAAGGCGCTGTGATTTATCCCATTCGATGCCATTTGAATCTCTTCCCATTTAGTAACTAATAGACTAATGATATAAATTGCTCCAGATGAATATCAAGTTATAATTAATTAAAGATTTATCAGGAGAGAAAAATAATTGGACTTGATCAGGCTCTCCTTAAAGGCTCGCTCAGGAGCTGTGCGATACGTTCATTTATAAGAAGAATAGAGGAAATTAAGTTATTGATACTTTCACGCTATTTCTGTACAAACCCTTCAATAAATCGAAAGTGAATCTAGGCAATAAAACAGAGTTAAAATTATAGGATGTCAGAACAAAATTATAGCCGCCGATTTGGTGGTGTAGAACGCTTATACGGACGTCAAGCATTAGAGCGTTTTAAAAATGCACATATAATCGTAATTGGAATTGGTGGGGTTGGATCTTGGGTTGTAGAGGGGCTCGCACGGAATGCAATAGGAAAAATTACATTAATTGATATGGATGTAGTGGCAGAATCAAATATAAATCGACAGTTACCAGCGTTGTCTAGTACTTTAGGTAGAAATAAAACAGATGTAATGGCAGAACGTGTAAAAGAGATTAATGAGGATTGCGAAGTTTGTATCATTGAAGATTTTTTAACAAAAGAGAATATAGAAGAAATAATTGTTAAAGATGCTAACTATATTATCGATTGTATCGATAATTCTCGTGTAAAGGCAGCATTGATATCTTGGTGTAAGCGTCAAAAACTTAAAATAATTACAATGGGTGGTGCTGGTGGAAAAATTGATCCCAGCCAAATTAATGTATCCGACTTAAGTCGAACTATTCATGATCCCTTGTTATCAAGGACGCGTAAATTATTAAGACAAAGTTATAATTTCTCAAAGAATACTAAAAGACGTTTTAATATACCTTGTGTGTACTCTACAGAGCACCTGAAATACCCAACAGCAAGTGGAAAGATTACGAACACAAAAACACAAGATGAGATAAGCGGTTTAAGCTGTGCTGGTGGAATAGGGTCATCAGTAATGGTTACAGGGAGTTTTGGCTTTATGGTAGTAGCGCAGGTGTTAAAGAAGCTATAGTTATTCAGTCTTTCCTTCGTTATTCAGCTTGTGCTCATCATTTATAGGTTAATCTAAGTTAAAAAATAATAAAGGGGAAAACCGTGTTAAAAAAGTTATCAGCACTTACGCCATTGATTATTGTATCAATAGGCTTAACAGCATGCTCGGGTACTAAACAGCTAGAAAGCTCAGCAAATGTGGTAAAACCAGCTATTGTTAAGGCAGTTACAAAAGCAGAAGTTATACCTGTAGTATTTGAGAAGCGCTCTCCTAAACCGCAGCAAGCAAGAATAGAAAGATCGTCTAACTATGGCTCCTTTGCAAATAAACTATCAAATGCAGCATTAAGTCGTTTGCGCTCGAATGTAAGATATGATGGCGCATACATTAAAATTGGATACCCATGGGGTGATGTACCGGCGAACATTGGTGTTTGTACAGATGTTGTTATTCGCTCTTACCGTAAGCTAGGAATAGATCTACAACAACAAGTACATCAAGATATGAGTGCAGCATTTAATTCATATCCCAATCCTCGTAAATGGGGGTTATCTAAACCAGATACAAATATAGATCACCGAAGGGTTTATAATTTAAGAGCATTTTTTGCACGTCGTGGTGCAGGGTTACCAATTACACGTAACCCCACAGATTATCGCCCAGGAGATTTAGTGACATGGATGGTTGGGCCTGATCTTCCGCATATTGGCGTAGTGGTTGATAGATCCTCAAAAGCAGATCCTCGTCGTAAGATGATCGTACACAATATTGCTAACGGTCCACAAATAGAGGATATCTTATTTAGATTTAGAATTACTGGGCATTACCGTTATACGCCAGATAAGATGGGTAATATTCCAACAGCTATCTATGCTTCTCGTGCTAAATCAAAGACTGATAGTATGAACTACACACAGCTAGTGGAAGCAGCAAATCGACTAGCTAATGTAGATATAACTTCTAAAAGTAAAGTAAATAAAAATATTGAAAGCACAATGGATAGGGTAGATCAGGCAAATTTGATGGTTGATAATCCTATTGAGATAGCTACATTAAATAATGATACAGTCAGAGAATTGCTAAATCAGAAGTAAATTGCTTAGAAGTTTAATATAATAAAAAGCCCGAATTATTCGGGCTTTTTATTATGTAAATAAGGATATGTAAAATCCCATACAAGGTGTAACTTTAATGAGAATTGTTATAATGTTTATTTTTAATAATAAGGATTTCTCATGGCACGCACTCCGTCAACTATGCTTGAGCTAGGAACTAAAGCTCCAGATTTTACATTATTAGATCCCGTCACAAATAAGCAAGTCTCACTATCAGATTTTGAAGGTAAACCGTTACTAGTTGCATTTATTTGTAATCACTGTCCTTATGTAATATTAATTAAAGAGGCATTTGCAAAGTTTGCAAAAGAATATCAAGAAAAGGGCCTCGCTGTTGTTGCTATTAATGCCAATGATGTGGCTAACTATCCAGAAGATAGCCCAGAAAAAATGGTCGAAGATGTAAAAGAGTTTAGCTATAACTTTCCCTACCTTTTTGATGATTTACAAGAAGTAGCACATCAATATCAAGCAGCCTGCACACCTGATTTTTTTATGTTTGATGTAGATCATAAGCTTTACTATCGTGGTCAATTTGATGATTCACGTCCTAATACCGAAATCCCCGTTACAGGCGAAGATATGATTAATGCAGCGAATGATTTGTTGGCAGGAAAGCCTGCACCAGAAAAACAAAAAGCATCACTAGGGTGTAATATTAAGTGGAAAGAAGGTAATGCTCCTGAGTATGCATAGAAGTTTTTGCAGAAGAATATTATTTTGTCACCCCCCTGTTTATAGTCATTTTGTAGATCAAGTAAATTATAAAATTGGCAAAAACAGGGGGGGTGACAAAATTAAAGATTATTTAGTAGTTGAGCTTCTTTCTAGGGATTCGACAATTAAAGCAATTAACTTATCAGTTAATGTATGTGAGTCCTCCTTAATACCGAGTGTTCTACATTGAGTTATTTCTAGATTTTCATAGCCACAAGGATTGATGTCCTTAAAAGGTGATAAATCCATATCTATATTTAAACTAAGACCATGTGTAGTACAGCCTTTTGAGACACGAAGGCCTAATGCTGCAATTTTTTGTTTATTTACATAAACACCAGGTGCTTTTTTTTCACTATATGCTTCAATCTTGTATTGAAATAGTAAAGCAATTAGGCAGTCTTCAATAAGAGTAACAAGTTGACGAATACCCAGCTTTCTACGATGAAGGTCCAATAAAAAATAAATAACCAATTGCCCAGGGCCGTGATAGGTAACTTGCCCGCCACGATCTACTTTTATAATTGGGATATCTGATTTATTGAGAATATGACTTTCTTTTCCATTACGGCCTAGAGTGTATACGGGTGGGTGTTGGACTACCCATAGTTCGTCGGGTGTTTGCTTGTTGCGAGATTGTGTGAAATCTTGCATGGATTGCCAAACCTGATTATAGTTTTGCTCTCCAAGCTGTTTTATTATAGGTGAATTGTAATCTACAGTGCCCACAGAACAAGCTCGTGATCCGTTAGGGCTTGATATATAGCATCTAACTGATCTTTGTCTTTAGCATGAATGTTAAGCGTAAGGCTAACGTATTTTCCAGTCTTACTATTATTTAATTTGGTCTCCTCTGTTTCAAATTCAGGGTCATGCTTCTTTGCTATTTTTTCAACACATTCATGAAATTCTGGAATAGCAGCACCCATAACTTTTACTGGAAATTCACAGGGGAATTCTATAAGGGATTCTTCTTTAGACTCACTTTTTTCAGACATAATTACAAACCTAGTTAAAGAGTTTTTGAATACTTCCCGTCACTTTTGACCAGAAGCCACCGGCATCCACATTATCAAGAGCAAATAAGGGCACTTCGCTAATAATGGTATCCCCATCTTTAAAAATAGCTTTACCTACGATGTCGCCACGTTTGATAGGCGCATCGAGTGTGGTATCTAATTCCATTAGACCTTTTAACATTTCATAATGTCCTTTTTGAACAGTAATGTAAAAATCATTTATAAGGCCAGCAGGTACTGTTTTTTGGGTGCCTTTCCAGATGCGTGCTTCGGCTAAAACAGAACCAGTATCATATAGTTTATGTGTTTCAAAAAAGCGGAAGCCATACTCCAGAAGTTCTTGGCTATAATCTGCTCGTTCCTTTTCTGTCTTTGCTCCTAACATGACGGAAATAAGGCGCATTCCGTTTCGCTTAGCTGAGGCAACTAAGCAGTAACCAGCTGATTCTGTGTGTCCTGTTTTAACGCCATCAACAGTTTTATCACGCCATAAAAGCTTATTGCGATTATATTGTTTAATACCATTGTAACTATAAGATTTTACAGAATGAAGTTTATAGAATTCAGGAAACTCCTTAATCAATACACGTGTTAACTTTGCGATATCTCTAGCAGTAGTGTAATGGTCTTTATCGGGCCAGCCAGTTGCATTCATGAAATGGGTAGAATCCATACCAAGTTTTTTTGCCCACTCATTCATGCGTGATACAAAAGCAGTTTCACTACCAGCGATATGTTCTGCTAAAGCTACTGCGGCATCATTCCCTGATTGAATAACCAAGCCGGAAAGCATTCTTTCTAAAGGGACTCGTTTTCCCGCTTCAACAAACATGCGAGAGCCTTCCATTTTCCATGCTTTTTCACTAATGAGGACATTATCTTTTAGACTGATTTTGCCATTTTTTAGATCGTTATAGGTAACATAAGCTGTCATTAACTTTGTAATACTTGCCGGCTCTATTTTTTTATCAGGGTTTTTTGCTGCTAACTCAACACCACTGTAAAAATCAACCAGCAGATAACTGCTCGCTTTAAGATCAGGGCCAGTAGGGAATTCATCCGCTGCAAAGGTGGGAGAGATTACAAGAACAACGGTAAATAATGCAGGCAGTAAAAATTTAATAAAAATGTTCATAGTATCTCTAGTTTTGTACAACTTTAAACTGGGTTAAACCATCATTAGTGAGGCTGTTGGTTACTTCATCAATACGTTCTTGTTTTTGGTAGGGGCCTAAGCGAACCATATGTAAAATTTGGCCACTTTTTGCTTTTCGAGATTCCATGGTCGCACCAGGCAATCCAATAGATGAAAGGCGCACAAAGGTATCAAAGGCTTGTGGTTGACTGGTATAAGTACCAACAACGACATAATAGTTTTTATTAGAGAGGTTTGCTCTCGCTACAGCAGGTTTTTGTTGATTGGTTTTAATAGAACGAGCGGTAGTTTTATGGGTATTTATAGGAGTTCTTAGGCTTGGTGGAATAATGAGTTTTTCATTAACAGCAACACTATTCGTACTATTTTGCTGACTAAAACTTGTCATATTACGTACAGATTTTCCGGCACTACTAAAGGTGCTACAACCAGATAAACCCGTAAAAGATATTGCAAATATGATGCCACTAATTATTAAAAATCGACTCTTAATCATGACGATAGTCCCCTTTTTGTTTTTTGCTAAAGTTATCATTTTGCTCTTTTATGCTTTATTTTTTGAGCTAATTGATACACTGCCATTGCGTACTTAGGGCTGTGATTATACCGAGTAATGACATAAAAGTTATCACCTGTTACCCAGTATTCTTTACCCTGTTGCCCTTCAAGTTCTAATAAAGCTACTCGTGTCGAGTTTATCTTTCCTTGTGCTTGAACTCCATATTGTGCAAGTTGCGCTAAAGAATAAATAGGTTTATTAGCTTTTGTGTTTACAATTTTACCATAAAACTGTCCTGTGATACGAGCTGGTATAGTAATGTCTCCTCCTGTACTCCAACCATGCTTCGCAAAATAGTTGGCAACACTGCCAATTGCATCTTCTGGATGCCATAAATCACGATGTTTATCACCGTTAAAATCAATCCCATAATGCCGATAGCTACTTGAAATAAATTGCCCTAAGCCCATGGCCCCTGCGTAGGAGCCTTTAAGGCTATATGGATTGGGAATGTGTTCTTCACGAACAAAGTGTAAAAAGTGGTCAAGCTCATTGGTGTAAAATTTTTCACGCTTTGGAAAGTCCATCGCCAAAGTAGTTAAGCTTCGAAGCACATTGTGTTTACCTGTGTTATTGCCATAAAGTGTTTCTACACCAATGATGGCAACGATAATTTCTGGGGGTATACCGTACTGTTGGCTTGCTGCTTGTAAAGCTCGTTGATGACGGTTCCAAAATTTCACTCCTGCATTTGCACGTTTATCGGTGACGAAAATAGGTCGGTATTTGTACCAAGGCTTAGCTTCGGCAGGTGAATTTACTTTAGACAAAATATTATTATCACGCTGTATATTGGAAAATAAGCGGTTTAAGAAGTTGCGCTCAAAGCCTTTTTGCACCATACGATTGATAAACTTTTGCATCGCAGGATATTGCATATAACTTCCCTGAGGCTGTGCAAATGTTGAGGATTGGAAGTAAACCAAAACGAGTATGGTGCTGAAAATAATTTTAAACTTATTCTTATACATAAAGGTACCCTTATTCTTGTGATGGTCCATAGCCTTTTTTACGTCGCTTCATCCCCATGAGTAACCCAAACGCAGCCATAAGTGTAACGAGGGATGTTCCGCCATAACTAATTAGAGGTAATGGCACGCCTACAACAGGCAGAACACCGCTAACCATGCCTGTATTGACTAAAAGATAAATAAAGAAAGTTAAACTTAAACTACCACCAAGAAGCCGTGCAAAAGTATCTTGGCCTTTTGCTGCTAGGTATAATCCGCGCCAGATGATGAAAATATAAAGAGAAAAAAGAATAATATTACCCAGTAGGCCAAATTCTTCACCAAAAACAGCAAATATAAAATCGGTATGGCGCTCGGGTAAAAAATCCAAGCGAGATTGGTCTCCATTAAGCCAGCCTTTGCCATAAATACCACCAGAACCAATTGCAATGGTAGATTGAATAATATGATAACCAGAGCCAAGACGATCAGCCGTTGGATCAAATAAGGTGAGTACACGTTGTCTTTGATAATCATGCATACCAAAATAAAAAACTAATGGAGCTGCAACCATTACAGATACAGCTGTTGCTGCTAACCACTTCCAGGGTAGGCCGGCAAAATAAATTACGAAAAACCCTGCTGTTCCAACTAATAGTGCAGTACCAAGGTCAGGTTGCTTGACGATTAAAAGCATCGGGACAAGTACTAAAATACTAGCAACAAATATATCTTTAAAACTTGGAGGTAGGTTTCTTTTAGAAAAGTAACTTGCAACCATCATTGGTACAGCAAGTTTCATTACCTCCGAAGGTTGGAAGCGTAAACTACCAATTTCTAGCCAGCGTTGTGCTCCTTTACCCATAGTGCCTTGAACTAACACTAAGATAAGAACGATTACACCAAAGGCATAAATCCAAATAGACCAGCGGTTGAGCATTTCACTGGGTATTTGTGAGGCAACTAACATCGCCAATGTGGCTATAATTAGATGAATAGTATGATTATTCATCATTGTTTGGTTTTCACCTGTAGCACTAAATAAGATAGCAGTACCTAGAGATATGAGTAAAATCAATGAGACAATTAAAACGAGGTCGATTGACGTTAGTAGTTTAAAAATTGATGCGCCAATGTTGGTGTTATTATTATTCATTGTCTACCTGCTGCATTGTTATCAATGCCTTTATTTTTAGCCTCTTTTGCTTGTTTAATTTCTGCTTTTTGCTTATCTGTTAATAAGTATGTATCTAAAAGTTGTCTTGCTATTGGTGCCGCTACTTTGCTGCCTCCGCCTGCATTTTCTGCAATGACCACTAAAGCAATACGTGGGTTTTTTACAGGTGCAAAAGCGACAAAAAGAGAGTGGTCATGTAATTTTTTTCTAAGTTTTGAGGCGTTATAGGTTTTATTTTGGGCAATACCAAAGACCTGTGCAGTACCTGTTTTACCGGCAAAGCGGTACTTTGCACCTGCACCTGAGCGTCTGCCTGTTCCGTGTGCTCCGTGCACTACATTGACCATACCTTGTATTACATCATCCCAATACCGTAGTTTTGTAACCCCAATAGACGGTAATTTTTCTGGGTTTACTAGTTTTTCAGGTAGATTTCGAGAAATTCGGGTTGCACGTAAAATATGAGGACGAAACTTACGTCCATGCATTGCAAGGGTTGCTGTGGCATGAGCAAGTTGTAAAGGAGTGGCAGTGAAGAAGCCTTGCCCTATACCTGTATTAACAGTATCACCAGGATACCAAAATTTATCGAACCGCTTACGCTTCCACTCTGGTGTAGGCATTAAAGCGGAACGTTCATTGGGTAGATCAATACCTGTTTTTACTCCAAACCCAAATCGTTTCATGGCTTTAGAATATCGCTTGATACCCATTCGAAAGGCTAAATCATAAAAATATACGTCACATGATTGGTAGATAGCACGGTTAAGGCTAATATGCCCATGACCAGACTTTTTCCAGCACCTAAACCGATGCTTATTCCCTGGGATTTGAAAAAACCCTTTACCATTTACGGTACTTGTTGGTGTAACTACACCAGCACTTAAACCAGATAAAGCTGCCATTGGTTTTATGGTTGAGCCGGGAGGGTAAGAGCCTTGCAGTGCACGATTATATAAGGGTCTATCAGGGTTATCCCTAAGTGCATTGTAGTTTGCGTAGGAGATACCATTAACAAATAAATTAGGATCAAAAGCAGGCATACTTGCCATCGCCAAAACCTCTCCGTTGCGTGGATCAATAGCGACAATTGCGCCATTGTGATCGCGCAATAACTCTTCTGCTTTTACCTGCAATTCTAGGTCAATACTTAAATATAAATCCTCTCCAGCAACGGGAGCTTCATCATCTAACTTTAATTGGGGTTTGCCGTGTGCATCAACCTCGGTTAATTCATATCCCGCTTTACCGTGTAGACGTGACTCATAAAACTTTTCAATACCTGACTTGCCAATATGCGTACTCCCACTATATTCGGCATTATCAATTTTTTTTAAATCTCTTTTATCTATACGACCTACATAACCAAGCAGGTGGCTGGCAACAGAACCTAAAGGGTAATTACGCTGCATTCGTACACTCACTTCGAAGCCTTCAAAACGAAGACGGTTGGCGGAGAAAATTGCAATTTCTTCTTCTGTCATATTCTTTCGTAGAACAACAGGCTGGAATCGAGAATTAACACGAAGTTTTTGTTTAAATTTTACAACATCCTTTGGTGTGATTGGTAACAGTTGCATCAGGCGTTTTAGCGTACCATCCATATCTTTTACATCATCGCGCTTGGCAGCTAATACGTATTCAATATGATTATCGGCAAGTAATGCACCATTACGGTCATAGATAAGGCCGCGAACAGGCGGAATAGGAATACGCTTTTGGTAATTTTTTTTGGAAAGAGTAGTGTAATGATCAAAATGTGTAACTTGTAGATATACAAGTCGTACAAGGATTAAAGAAAGGGCGATAAAAACGATGATAGCGGCAACAATTGCACGTGAGCGAAAAAGACGGTATTCCTGCCGCTCGCTTTTAATGGTTACCCGTTTTTCCATGTGCCCCTTGTTCTATGAAATCTTTGTGTGAGGTATGACGAGCCAAGGTTGCAAAAGTTCCCCTGTTTTTCACTACTCGTGATATCACGAGTAGTGAGGCCTGAAAAACTTATGCTTTCTTTATTTTGCTCGTTTTCTCATGTAAAGATTTATTTCTATGATGAAATTTTATTAAGGAGAGACTGATTAAATCGATTAGAATTTAGCGACAGTTTTGGCAAACTAAAGCTAATTGGACTAGATCAGGTTCTCCTTAAAGACTATCTTGATACATTTTTATACTGTCTAAGATGATTTGTTTAGCCACAGAAGCATCATCCCAGCCATCTAACTTCACCCACTTATCTTTATCTAAAACTTTATAGTATTCAAAGAAATGTTCAATTTGATCCATTAATAATGGGGGTAAATCCTTATAACTTTGGATATGGTCAGATGCTGAATGTAATCCGTGTGCGGGTACGGCAAGGATCTTGGCATCAACACCAGCTTCATCAGTCATATTTAAAACGCCAACAGGGCGTGCAGGTATAACGCAGTTATGGACTAATGGTGTAGGGGTAACGACTAAAACATCCATTGCATCTCCATCATCAGCTAATGTGTGAGGGATAAAGCCATAATTAGCTGGGTAAAAAATAGGTGCAGACATGAAGCGATCTACGAATAATGCCCCACTTTCTTTTTCTATTTCATACTTTACGGGTGATGATGCAGCAGGTATTTCAATAACAACATTTACAATATTTGGAACGTCACTACCGACTTCAATATTATCAAAAATCATTTCCACTCACTTTTAGCTTAATTAAACGAGGCATTATAACGGCTGATAGCTCAAAAAGTATTGCTTTCCTGTGTTTTAGGTATTAAATAATTAAATTGAGGGTATTTTATTTGTCACCCCCCCTGTTTTTAGTCATTTTGTGGATGAGGGCAATATACAAAACCGAAATAATCATGCTTTAATATACTATCCTTCAATACATTCAGATGAAATATGAGTTCTTTAAGTGATCAATTATTAAAAGCAGGGCTTGTTACCAAAGAGCAAGTTAAAAAAGCGGCAGAAAAACCAAAGCGAAAACCGAAGCAGAAGCTAAAGAAGGTGTTTGCTAATAAGAAGGCTCCTAAAAAGCAGGCTGAACAATCAGATCTTGCAAAATTTTATGGGGAACGTAAACAGCTTGAAAATAAAGAAAAACAAGAGTTAGCGCGAAAAAAGCAAGAAGCTGCAAAACTTAAAAAAGAGATGAATGATAAAATCAATAAACTCATTTCTGATAATTTACTCAATGATGATGCGGCTGAAATTCGCTTTAATTTTGTTGTGGGTACGAGTATTAAGTATCTATTTGTTACAGAAAAACAGCAAGATGAATTAGCAGAAGGAAAGCTTGCAATTACTTTTCTAGCCAGTAAACGTAGCTTAATTCCTGTTGAAGTTGCCAAACAAATTCAAGAAATAAACTCTAAAAAAATAGTTATTATTCCTGCATCATTGTGATAAATGTCAAATAAACTGAACCATTCTTAATGGGCTTACTACTATAGCTGGATCTTATAAGGATATTATTTTAATAAAGGAGAATTACAATGGGTATGATTTCAGATTTTAAAGAGTTTGCATTAGGCGGAAGCTTAATTGATATGGCAACCGGTATTATTATTGGTGTTGCTTCAGGCAAGTTGATTTCATCATTAGTTAATGATGTGATTATGCCGCCAATAGGTGTTGCATTAGGAGGGGTGAATTTTTCTGAGCTAGGTACTAAGTTAGCGGATGTAGGGGGTGGAGCCAAAGGATTAGATCCAATCATGTTAAAGTGGGGTTCTTTTATACAAAACTTCATCGATTTCTTAATTATCATGGCAGTTGTTTTTATTATTGTAAAAATTGCTACACGTAATAAGAAAGATGAGCCAGAAGAAGAGAAAGGCCCTTCTCAGGAAGAGCTTTTAACTGAAATTCGTGATGCGTTAGTAAAAAAATAAACGACTCGTATTAGGTCATTAAAAAAGGGGATGCGTTCTTAAGAACGCATCCCCTTTTTTAATTGTCAATTTCAGCTAGGTTATTTACTGATTCCATAATAAAATCATGCCATGTCACTAAATGTATCCATTGCTCAAGTTAATCCCATTGTTGGTAGTTTTAAATATAATAATCAACTAATTTTAGACGCTATTTCACAAGCAAAAAAAGAAGATGCAGATGTCATTCTTTTTCCTGAGCTTGTTGTTACAGGTTATCCTCCAGAGGATTTGTTGTTTCGCCCTGCTTTCTTAAAAAAGGTTGAAAATACCTTAGAGGAAATCGCCAAAACTGTCACAAATATAACCGTGATTATCGGTGCCCCATTAACAATAAAAGGTAAACTTTTTAATGGTGCTTGTGTGATGCAAGATGGAAGAATCACCCAAACCTATACAAAACAACACTTACCCAATTATCGTGTATTTGATGAAAAACGATATTTTAGAAGGGGTAAAGAGACCGTTGTTATTGAACTCGCAGGTCATAAAGTTGGCTTGTTAATTTGTGAAGATATTTGGAAGGAAAAGCCAGCACAAAATGCTAAACAGGCAGGGGCAGAAATATTATTCGTATTGAATGCATCTCCCTTTCGTTCTAATAAAACCACTGAGCGTTTACAACTGCTAGAACAACGTGCGAGCGAAAATACGCTACCTATTGTCTACGCGAATTTAGTAGGCGGGCAAGATGAGTTAGTTTTTGATGGTGAATCGCTGGCTGTTGATTGCACGGGGCAATTAATCTTTCAAGCACCTAGTTTTGAGTCGGGTATTTTTACAATCAATATCCCTTTTGAAAAATCAATGAATGCAATAAAGCCACGGAAGCAAAATAGACTTGCCAGCATTTATAATGCACTTGTGTTGGGCGTAAAAGACTACGTTAATAAAAATGGTTTCCCAGGCGTTATGCTTGGCTTATCGGGAGGGATAGATTCGGCGCTTACAATGGCGATAGCTGTTGATGCGTTGGGTGCTGAGAAAGTCGAAGCCATTATGATGCCTTTTCGTTATACCGCAGATATTAGTAAGCTTGATGCCGCTCAGCAGGCTAAGACGCAAAATGTAAAATACCGAGAGATTCCTATTGAGCCCATTTTTAATAGTTTTGTGGATACATTATCATTAGAGTTTGATGGGTTGGAAGACGATGTTACAGAAGAAAACCTACAGGCAAGATCACGCGGTGTCATTCTCATGGCAATGTCTAATAAGCTTGGTAAAATGCTACTCGCTACGGGTAATAAAAGTGAAATGGCAGTGGGTTATGCAACACTCTATGGCGATATGGCAGGTGGCTATGCACCATTAAAAGATGTATTCAAAATTACTGTTTATGATTTAGCACGTTATCGCAATAGTATTGGTGATGGTGATCTTTTGTCTGCTACGGGTTCGTACAAGGAGATTATTCCAGATCGTGTCATTACGCGTCCACCCTCAGCCGAATTAGCACCTGACCAAGTTGATGAAGATTCACTACCGCCTTACGAAATTTTAGATGCTGTTTTACGAATGTTTATTGAAGAGTTCCAAAGTGTAGATGACATTGTTGCACAAGGCTATGAACGTGAGACGGTGAAACGTGTTGCAAATTTAGTGTTGCTAAGTGAATACAAACGTCGCCAATCAGCTCCAGGTGTTCGTATTTCTAAACGTGCATTTGGTAAAGATCGTCGTTATCCAATTACATCGCACTACCGCTGGCATCTTGATTAAAGCGTATGAGTCTTAAATTTACAAAAGCTCCAAAAAAGGGGGGGGTGACAAAATTATCAATATATTTTGTCACCCCCCCTTTTTTTGCTGCTTTTGTACAAACTTGCAACTAGTTCATGGCTACTTCAAATCAAAATCGACATTTAATTGTTATTTCGGGAAACCACTCCGATTGCTTGAATTATGCAAAAAAAATTACACAAAACCTTGATTGTCTTTTATTAAAAGATCAAAAAAAAGCACACACATTCCTAGGGCAAGAATTTGATGCAGTTATTTTTGACTGTCATTCCAATTCGCAACAGAAGACGGCATTTAATCCCAACGCCTTTGGCGCAATTACAGGTACGATTCGTGGTAATGGTTATCTAATCTTATTCAAACCCCTGCAAGAATCTAGTAACAGCTTATTTCTAAAACGGTTTTGGGCAATTGTCGAGAAAACCGAACATCAATTTATCGATTGTTCAAAAACTGCCGAGCTTGAATTAACAATTCCACAACAACAAAGTTACAAGACAGGCGATCAATGCAATGCTGTTGATAAAATTATTCATGTGGTTAAAGGTCACCGCCGCCGCCCCTTAGTGATTACGGCTGATCGTGGACGAGGCAAATCAGCGGCATTAGGGATTGCAGCAGCAAAGCTGTTTAATAAGGGTTACAACAATATTATTATCTGTGCACCTAGCAAAAAAACAGCCGCTATCATTTTTAAACATGCTTTAGCAGATAATCCTAAATGTAAATTAGCGTTTTATTCTCCCGATGAGTTACAACATAAAAAACCAAAAGCAGATTTGGTGTTGATTGATGAGGCAGCGGCAATTCCAGTGCCACTACTTAGTCGTTTTCTTGAACATTATTCACGCATTGTCTTTGCCACAACCCAACATGGTTACGAAGGAAGTGGGCGCGGTTTTGCTATCAACTTTAAGAAGGTTTTGGATAATCTTTCACCTCAATGGCTAAGTTGTAAACTAAGCACCCCAATTCGTTGGGGTGTGAATGATACGCTAGAGAACTTTGTATTTGAGTCCTTATTGCTTAATTCTGAGCCTGCCTTGTTTGATAAGTCAGAGCAAGATATGTTGGAACCAGTTAACTGTAAAATAGTAGAGTTGGATAAGACCGAGCTAATTAAAAATTTGACAGGGACAAGCTTATCAGAGATTTTTGGTCTTTTAGTGAGCGCGCATTATCAAACAAAACCTTCTGATTTGATGCATATGTTGGATGATGACTTGATTAGTATTCACATTACCCAGTATAAAAATAAAACTATCGCAGTGGCACTACTGGTTCAAGAGGGCGGTATTGAGCCTCAAATAGCAAAAGATATTTTCGAAGGTACACGTCGCTTGCAAGGACACCTTGTGGCTCAGTCGTTAGCGGCAAATGTAGGTATTGAAAATGCACCTTGCTTGCGTGGTGAACGGGTTATTCGTATCGCAGTTCACCCTGATTTTCAACAGCAAGGCTTTGGGTCAATATTATTGAAGTCACTTATTCAAAAATCAAAAGCTGATTATCTCAGCACTACTTTTGGAGCAAATAAAGAACTGATTCCATTCTGGCGACAACTCGAATTTACTCCTGTTTATTTAGGAATGAAACGTGATGCTAGTAGTGGCACACACTCAATAGTCATGCTCCATAAAATAACCAAAGCAGGCGAGATATTAATAACAGATGCACAACAGCGCTTTGCGAGATCATTTCCTTATTTATTATCCGAGCCTTTTAAGGAGCTTGAAAGTGAACTTGTGTTGTTATTACTTTCACCCGATAAATCATATCCAGATAACAAACAAGAATTGCTTGCCTTTGCTAAAAAACAGCGGGGTTATGAAAATACGCTTTATGCTATTTGGAAGTTAGTGTGTAACAAACTCTCTAGCAGCTCACCCTTAACAGAAGATGAGAAAAAAATCTTAGTAGTAAAAGTTTTACAAAAGCATTCATGGCTCACACTTACAAGAATAATGGGGGAGGGTATTCAAGGCAAAAAGGATGCCTTAAAGTTATTACGTAGAGCAGTCGAAAAGCTTTTAGCTTAGTTTTATATCGTTACAATAACTTCACATATAAGGCTAAATCGCATAGAATGAAATGAATAAATCAAAATAATAAAAATATATTAACAACGGGCTAATTAATGAAACGACTTTTACAAAAGTGCGTTATTTGCAGTTTATTATTAACTGCATTTCAAGCAACAGCACTCACAGATACGTACTTTGCAACAGGTGAAGATTTAGACTATTTAATAGAGAGCGATAATACTTTAGGAATTCAAGAGCTTGAATATGAACTTCGTAAGTTTATTTTTTTTCGTAAAATAGAAGACTATTTGTACAATCTAAGTACAGATTATGAGAGTGACGCTGATTAAGGAGAAACGGATCAAGTCTAATTATCTTCAGCTTGCCAAATCTGCCGATATTTTCCACGAAGATCGGCGCAATAGAATGACTATTACGTCTCACTTCATGAAAAATAGCGACAGATTTATCTAAGCTGAATTCTAATCGACTTAATCAGGTTCTCCTTAATAAGTTACTGGAAACTCGGCAACGTATAATTTATTGTTGTATGTGACTTCAAGTCGTAGTTTTACATTATCTTTAGTGACCGCAGCAAAAGGTAATAATTGCGCCTCCCAAATCTTTTTATTTTCACTAAGCAACATTTTTTCAGAAGGCATTTCCTTGCCATCAATTATCATTGTTATTGTTATATTATTCATTACAGCATCACGAGATTCTAAGCTAACGGGCAATAGTCGTTGATAACTAGGTGAGGCCATAAATTTTAAGTGAAGTTTTATATTTTTATCTAAAAGAATTTCACAGTTATTTTTTACAGGCATACATGGTTGGTTAACGATTAGCTTATTAGCATCAGCAAAGTCATTATTTTTATTAAAACAGGCACTAAGCACTATCAACGTGATAGTAAATAAGGTGAATATCTTTATCTTGTTCATATAAAAACTTCTCTATTTAAAAACTATACTCTCACCTTCTATCAGAAAATAATGTTATTCATCCTTTTTCGAATGACACTACAAATTATCTATGAGATATTGCTCCCACGTTAAGCAATAACTATTCGAATAAAGAAGCGAAACGGTTACTCAAAAGAGTTTACCAAATAAATTTAATCCCCTTTGAATTTATTCTCCTTAATTATTCAAATTCTTATCTCTTAATTGAAAGGGATTAATAACAACTTTAGACGCCCCCCCAAATTTATAACTGTTGTTAGCCCCTGAGTCCTTCGGGACTCATTCCATAACAAAGCTCCCCTTGCTTTGTTATGGATACTTTAAACCAGACTTCGGTCTGGTTTTTTTCATTTTGAGACCCTTTATACAAAGGGTCTCGTTTTTAAGGTACACTTCAAATACTTTGATCCCTTTATATAACATAACAACGAGACATAACAATAATATAACGATCTAGCTATGGATAATATTTTTCTACTCACAATAGGTTTTATCTTTCTTGGCGCGCTGTTTTCTAATGTAATGAAATGGCGCAATAAAGATCGTGTATTAAATGATCTACAAGATTTTCATACTACGATTGAAATGCAAGACGGTAAAAGAATCTGGGGAAAAGCACATATTTATACCAATGGAATGGAATTGTACTTTTCTCGTGCCGCTAAGAACTCACTAGGGGAGCCAATTGCTACTTATATTTTCTATCGTGATGATATTGATAGAATTCGTGCAATATATCGAAACCATGGTGAGCTTTCTAAAGAAAACCAGCAAAAAAGAAAAGATGAAATATTGGCAGTAACAAATCCAAATTTACTTAAAAAAATGGGTCGTAAATCCCGAATATTTTTTAATATGTTTAATGATGCGATTGGTGAGGCATTGAATGTATTTCTATCACGGATGAAAGGTGGAAAAACAGGGGGTGCTGTGTTTGATACACAAAGTGATCACCTCAAAAAAATTGGTACAACAGCGCTCTCCGCTGTGGGTAACTCTTATGATCCAATTTTAGAAAAATATATAAATTGTCGTGTCGTTGTATCCTTGCAAGATGACCTTCATAAAGATGAGTTCTGTGGCTTTTTAAAAGAGTATTCTTCGGCTTGGCTCTCCATTTTAGATTGTCGCCTTACTCATATACATCAAGTTGACCTTGACGATGTGGCACGCCTTACCCTGCAACGTGATATGGATTTTAGTTATTACCTCTATGAAGAAGACGAAGGAAAATTTGCACTTGATATTGTAATAGCCTACTTTGGAGGAGAACCATTAAAGTTAATAGCGGTAAACGGTGAAAAGTATAAGCATAAAATTAATAAGAAACTAAAACATGGTCAGTCACTATCACTAACAATCAGCGACCTTCCCCAAACAACCTTTAAGAATTTTAACAAAGAGCTGTTACCATTAGAATTTGAAATGATAGGTGAAGATAGGCGAGAAGGCGACCCACCAGAAGAAAACGAAATTTACCAAAGTGTATTACCCGATTTTGAGTTAGAGATTGAATCTACTCATATTGCAGATGTTTATCTGCCGAGGACCTTAGCAATTCTTCGTCATGGTGCGGAATAATGACACTGCTTAGTTCTTTGTAAGCTTATTTTGTCACCCCCCCTCTTTTTAGCGCTTTTGTACTAAGCAGCAATTTTACCACCCAGAACATCCTTAATCATGGGGTATAGAATATTTGATTCTGCATCAATTCGATTCAAAACAAGGTCAAACATTTGATGAGTGTCTTTAACAAACTCATCGTGTTTGGTAATACGTAGTTTTTTATTTTTACACCATTGGCCTAGGTATTCGTTAAAAACACGTTTTATCTCGATAGAACCTGAGAAAAAATCGTTAACAGTATTTCTTACCTTTAAATTATCGTGATTTAAAAGGTGGCGGTAAACTTCCTTTTCTTCCAGATATAAGTGATTAGATACCTCCTCTGCATACTGGAGAAAAAGATCACAAGTAGTCTCCTTGTTACACATCTCTTTATTTTCAATCAAGTAATTTAGAACACTTGAAAGTTCTTTAATTTTATTATTTTGCTCATTAAGCTGCGTAAAACTAAGCATGACACCCTCTCATAGTTAATAATTATTCATATAGAATTTATTTCTATGATAAAAGGGTAGTAGTTATTAAATGTTAGTCAAGTTAATGAGAGAAAAAAGAAAGGCCTACTCAAAGAATAGGCCTTTCTGATGTCGGTGTCTGGGGGAGCATCCTCCATGATGCCGACCTACTCTTCCTAGCGGTTGGAAGAACAACTCAAGAGTGCCTTCAAATTTTATATAAGTCAACAAACAGAAAAATATCGTAATATTATTAAATACTTATATGATGGTTTCTATAGGGACTAATTTCTTATTACTTTCCTATTGGGAGGTAGTGCTTTATTCTTCTCGATAATAAAATTCCTATCTGGAGCCAATGTGTTTGAAGTTATAGAAACTACCGAAAAATTAGAAGCCTTTATGGGCAAAATCAGTGCTGCAAAATGGGTGGCACTTGATACAGAGTTTCTTCGTGAGAAAACTTACTACGCCAAGCTCTGCTTAATACAAATAGAAGCTGACGGGCATCGAGCTTGTATAGATCCTTTGCGTATTGATGATTTATCATCTTTAACTAAAGTTTTGCATGATCCTGAAGTCACCATTGTGTTACATGCTGCGCACCAAGATATGGAAATCCTTTTACAACTAACAGGCGAAGTACCAGCCCCAATTTTTGATACACAAGTTGCAGCAGCTGTATTAGGTTTGGGTGACAATATGGCATATGCAAGGTTGGTTGAGCAGATGCTAGGCGTTTCAATCGATAAGTCGCAGGTTCGCACTGACTGGTCACGCCGTCCACTAAAAGAAGCACAGCTAGAATATGCGATTGATGACGTACGTTATCTTTCAAAAATTTATCCGATGATGCTTGAGAAGTTAAAATCACAAAGTAGAATAGAATGGCTAGCTAAAGATTTTGCAAAAGCCAGCGACCCAGAAACTTATGCAATCAATGCAGGTCAACGCTGGAAAAAAATCAGAGGGAATCAAGTTCTAAAACGCCCTCAACTTGCAATTTTGAAAGAATTAGCAGCATGGCGTGAAAACCTGGCAGAAAAGAAGGATCTACCGCGCAAGTGGATAATTGGTGATGACATATTAATTGATCTTGCACGTCAAAATCCTAAAAACTCACAAGAAATTGGACAAATACGAGGCATAAACGCAGATCGTACCAAAAAATATCATCAAACATGGCTAGATCTGTTAAAGAAAGGAGCAGAAATACCAGAAAGTGAATGGCCAGAATTACCCCGTAGTAAAAAACCTACACCTACTCAAAATGGTGTCATTGATCTCTTGATGCTTGTTATTCAGATAGAAGCAAAAAAACAAGGTATCACACCTGCCGCGATTGCTGGTAGAAAACAGGTAGCTAGTATGATTCAAGCAGGTGAGACACGGCTCTCAGATGATTGGCGTGGTGAGATTGTAAATGATACCTTTGCACAAGTTTTAGAAGGCGAATTGGTATTGGGCATAGAGGACAATAAACTCACATTAAAATAAGTTTCTACAAGAAATAATCTTCATGTCATAAAACTGTCACTGGTTTGTCGTACTGTAATGACATGACAAATAAAAATAATGTACTACCCACTTATAAAACATTTATTTTTGATGTTGAATGGCATGCAAAAATTA
>Ga0256840_1001302_pt1 | contig 23833 bp, 21 predicted proteins | sample 355202metaG_FD_185969 | JGI IMG/M metagenome (GOLD analysis project Ga0256840, IMG submission 185969) | Hydrothermal vent microbial communities from Mid Atlantic Ridge, Atlantic Ocean - 355-202 | ecosystem: Environmental > Aquatic > Marine > Hydrothermal vents | place: Atlantic Ocean: Mid...
ATCAAACAGATAAAATTTTTCTTTGTACTTCACATAAACTTTATCTATAAATTTTCCATTATTGAAAGATATTTTTATGCAAACTTTTTCTAAAGTATGATTGAAATTCTGTTTTTTATACATTTTTTGAATAAAATACCCTTCATTATCTCTCTCAAATAGCTCAAATTTACTTGAAGAATTTAATTGACTAAATTTTAAAAACTTACCATTTTCATCTATTACAGCAATCTTATTACATTTTTGACCAAATACTAAGAAATCCAAAGCTCTCTCTTTATAATTTTTAGCTATATAGTTTGGTAAACTAGTAATGCTAAATTGTTGCTCTAAAGAGTTATTACTTTTTGAGATAAAACCAACCACAAGACCAAACATCGACCCTATAAGAACTACAACGACTATAAGCTCAACTAAACTAAAAGCTCTTTTTATTCGCATGTTGAGAGTTTTATGTCTGCATCATCTCCACTTCCTCCCTCTTTTTTATCTGCCCCTAGAGAGATTATATCGAATGAGTTATCAGTTTTTATGTAGATGTAAGGACTTTTCCAAGGATCAGTCGGAACTTTGTTGCCATCAATAAAACCATCTGTAGGGTAGGATGTATACTTTTGAGGATCTGGATTTTGTATAAGTGCCTTTAGCCCCTCTGAGGTTGTAGGGTATGAGCCATTTGCAACTTTAAAAGATTTTAAAGCATCGCTTAGTGAATGCATTTGCACGCAAGCTAATTTTCGTTTTGCTTGCTCACTCTGTCCAATCAAATTTGGTAAAACTAAAGATGCCAAAAGTCCAAGTATAATTATAACAATCATTAACTCTATAAGCGAAAAGCCTTTTTTCATACAAATGCTCCAAAATTTTTTGTAACTATACCAAACTTTAACTTATAAAAACAACTTTTTTTAATAAAAATCAGGCAGAATCAAATCTCCCAAAATACTAGCAAAGCTAAAAATTTACAAATTTTAATTTTAAATAATCACTCTAGTCCAAACAATTTTAACAAATCTTTTGCTGTATTTTGCCACTCTTTTGGTACCTTTTTTTCAATCACCTTATCAATCTCTCTTTTGATATATGCTGAGTTATTTAAAAAAACTTTTGGATTTTGAAGTGACCCTTTTATATTTCCTTTAAAATCTTTTTTCTTTATCAATACCTCAAAGTCACTATCTATATAAAGTTTATTTAGATCAAAAAAACCATTTGGCATCTTTAAATAACTATCTAAACCATTCATCAAGAGTGTAAAATTTACTTTTTTGTTATCTATGTTTGCACTAAGAAGCGTATCTTTGTATATCTCTTTTGTTAAATCAAACTTACTAGCTAAAAAAATCAGTTCTGTTAATTCATTTTTTAAAATCCTGCCATTTATTGCATTCATTTTTATATCACCTATTTTTGTTTGAACATCATACTCTAGTAAAAGTGTAGAATATGAATCAAAAACTCCAGGATAATCAAGCATTGTTGTTAATTTCAATATGGATAAATCTTCACATTTTAGATTAAATTTTGAGTTTTTAAAACTAAATGTACTATTTGCATCCAAAAAGTCACTAACTCCATTAAATGAGAGTTTATCTCTGTAGTTATATGACCCATTAGCCTTTAAATTTCCTACCAAAGCTCTATTTGTCAAAGCTTTTAGTTTTCTTAAATCTACAATTTCTAGTAGATACTTTCCATCTATACTAAAATCATCCAAATTTAAAACTGAATCAAAAAGTTTTAAACTGCCAAAATCTCCATACAAATTAGAAACTACTTTTGCTCTATTATCCTTTATATTGAGTTTAGAGTAGAGGTTATAAAAAAGTGCTTCATTGTCATCCTTGGTGGATTTTTCTTTTTCAAGTAGTTTTCCATTTGTTATCTCTGCTATAATTGTCCCATCTAAATTTTTTTCACTCAATCCTAGTAAATCTATCTTTAAGCTCAAATCTCCATCACTGAACTTTTCTTCTCCAAAAAGATTTGAAAGTTTCATAAGGTTAAGATTACTCAAATTTGCTTTTAAATTATCATTCAAAAAGTATGCTTCTATGTTTGCATCTAAAAAATTTGAAAATAGAGCAAGGCTCAAATCCTCTTTATCTTTTTGAATCTGCCCACTGAGTTTTATTTGCCCATTTAGCGTTTTATTTAATATTTTATCAAAAATCCCCAAATCAGATATCAATAGATTATAATCTGTAGAAAAGAAATCTTTTTTAAAGTTGTATTTGGAGTTGCTTAAATCCATCCTCCCAACATTTGAGACAATTTTAGTTGATGATAAAACTTCATCTCCATCGATCTTGGCATCTATGCTGCCTTTATAGGTTATTGATTTAGAAATTTTTAAATTTAACTCTTTTTGAATTAAAGGATTGTTTAAAATTCCATAATGTACAGTTACATTTGCACTTCCTTTGTAGCTAAGATCATCTCTTTTTTTTGCATCAATATTAAGGTCTATTAACCCTTTTGAATAGATAGGCTTTTTTAGAATCGATAGTAGATCTTCAATCTTAAGATTTTTAGCTTTTACTTTTACATTTTTAACTACATCTTCTTGCATATCTAACACATAATTTATATTTGAGCGAAATATCTTTCCACTACCAATCACTTGATAATCTTCATAATTGCCAGCTATCTTTCCTAAAAGATTGAGTGGTTCGTTTATCTTTAAATATGGTGTAGTAATGTTTTTACCTTTTATTGTGTAGTCTATCTTGAAATCTTTTTTTAAAATATCAAATGAACCATTGAGAATTATTTTAGTTTTATTATCAACAACCGCTTCAAAATCGAGAAAATTTGTCTTTATGGTTAGAGCTTCTACTTGTATCTCTCTTTTATATTCATTTTTCAAATACTTTTGCAAATATGGCTTTAAAATATTGTTTCCATATTGGGTAAAGAGTAAAAAAGATGCTCCTACTAAAAGTGTAACTAAAATTGCTAAAAATAGCATAAAATACTTCATATTTCCCTCCTAACTAAAATTTATTTAGCCAACTAGACTAAACTTTTGTTAAATAATTGCTGTTATGTATTGACAAAACTCTACTTTTTTTGTAAAATTTCAGCACTCAAAGAAATAGAGTGCTAAAAAACATAAATAAAAGGAGTCATTATGGAATTTAAACCATTAGGACAAAGAGTTCTTATTGAACGCGTAGAAGAGTCAACAACAACTGCTTCGGGCATTATTATACCTGATAATGCAAAAGAAAAACCTTTAAATGGAAAAGTTGTTGCTATCAGCAGTGAACTAGCCAATAAGGGAGAAATAGCCGTAAATGACACAGTGGTATTTGGAAAGTATGCAGGAAATGAAATTACTCTTGATGGTAAAGAGTACTTAATTATGGAAGAAAAAGAGATTTTAGGAATATTAAAATAAAAGGGGATGATAATGGCAAAAGAGATTAAATTTTCAGATAGCGCTAGAAATGCACTTTATGAAGGTGTAAAAAAATTAAATGATGCAGTAAAAGTAACTATGGGACCAAGAGGTAGAAATGTCTTGATTCAAAAAAGTTTTGGAGCACCTTCAATTACAAAAGATGGTGTTTCAGTTGCAAAAGAGATTGAGCTACCTGATACTGTTGAAAATATGGGAGCTCAACTTGTAAAAGAGGTTGCTTCTAAGACTGCTGATGAAGCAGGTGATGGAACTACAACTGCAACAGTTTTAGCTCACTCTATATTTAAAGAGGGACTTAGAAACATAACAGCGGGGGCAAACCCAATTGAAGTAAAAAGAGGAATGGATAAAGCTGCAGAAGCTATAATAGAGCAGTTAAAATCAATCTCTAAAGAGGTAAAAGATAAAAAAGAGATCGCTCAGGTTGCAACAATTTCTGCAAACTCTGATGCAAAGATTGGTGAGCTTATAGCAGAAGCTATGGAGAAGGTTGGAAAAGATGGTGTAATTACAGTTGAAGAGGCTAAGGGTATTAATGATGAGCTTGAGGTTGTAGAGGGAATGCAGTTCGATAGAGGATATCTAAGCCCTTACTTTGTAACAAACCCTGAAAAAATGGAAGCAGTTTTAGAAAATCCATACATACTGCTATATGACAAAAAGATTTCTAATTTAAAAGATCTTTTACCAATCTTAGAGCAAATTCAAAAAACAGGTAAACCTCTGTTAATAATTGCTGAAGATATTGAGGGCGAAGCTCTTTCTACTTTGGTTATCAATAAGCTAAGAGGTGTATTAAATATCTCTGCTGTTAAAGCTCCAGGTTTTGGAGATAGAAGAAAAGCTATGTTAGAAGATATAGCAATCTTAACTGGAGGAGAGGTAATTACTGAAGAACTTGGAAGAACTCTAGAGAGTGCAAGCCTAGATGATTTAGGACAAGCAAGCTCAATTGTAATAGACAAAGACAATACAACCATAGTAAATGGTGCAGGTCAAAAAGATAAAATAGAGGCAAGAGTCGCTCAAATCAAAGCACAAATAGCTGAGACAACAAGTGATTATGATAAAGAAAAACTGCAAGAGAGATTAGCAAAACTTAGTGGAGGAGTTGCAGTTATAAAAGTTGGTGCAGCTACTGAAACTGAGATGAAAGAGAAAAAAGATAGAGTTGATGATGCTCTAAGTGCAACAAAGGCTGCCGTTGAAGAGGGAATTGTCATAGGTGGTGGAGCTGCACTACTTTTAGCAAACTCTAAAGTTGAATTAAAACTTTGCGGTGATGAAGAAATAGGTGCACAAATAGTTAGTAGAGCATTAGCTGCTCCAATGAAACAAATTGCAGAAAATGCCGGTTTTGATGCTGGTGTTGTTGTTAATAATGTAATCAAAGAGAGCAATGACAACTACGGTTTTGATGCATCAACTGGCGAATATGTAGATATGTTTGAAGCAGGAATCATAGATCCAGTTAAAGTTGAAAGAGTTGCACTTCAAAATGCAGTCTCGGTTGCTAGCTTGCTTCTAACAACTGAGGCTACAATTAGCGATATAAAAGAGGAAAAACCAGCTCCAGCAATGCCAGACATGGGCGGCATGGGAGGAATGGGCGGCATGATGTAAGCAAGCGTTAAGAAAAAGCCAACTGCTTGGCTTTTTTAGCTTGCGCACCAAAGGTCGATGTGCTTGCACCGACCGACGGAGACCTTAAGCTTGCGCACCAAAGGTCGATGTGCTTGCACCGACCGACGGAGACCTTAAGCTTGCGCACCAAAGGTCGATGTGCTTGCACCGACCGACGGAGACCTTAAGCTTGCGCACCAAAGGTCGATGTGCTTGCACCGACCGACGGAGACCTCAACTTGCTCGCCAAAAGCTGTTGTGCGAAGCAACAACTGACGAAGACTATGGAGAAAGCCAACTACTTGGCTTTTTTCTTACAGAGAGTGGCAAAGCCACAAGAGCTTGCGCAACAAAGTCTGTTATGCAAAGTATCAGCCGTCACAAACCACACAGAAAAAGCCAACCGTTTGGCTTTTTCTGACAAAGAGTGCTAAAACACAAACTTTCAATATAAGGGCACCTCTAAAAACCCTAGCCAAAAAAGTTCATACTTACGATGTATATATTTTGAGAGATCTAACTACTATAAATCTACAAACAATTAATTTTTAGTCAAGTTCCTTGCAAAGTTTTAGCTAAATCAAGATATAATTTCATTGAGGGTATATTTATGTGCCGTCATATTAAAAAACTTTAGGAAGATTTTATGGGAAGAGCATTTGAGTATAGAAAAGCCGCAAAACTAAAAAGATGGGGCAATATGTCAAGGGTATTTCCAAGGCTTGGAAAGAGTATAACAGCTGCTGCTAAAGAAGGTGGTGCAGATCCTGACTTAAATCCAAAATTAAGAACTGCAATTTTAAATGCAAAAGCAGAAAATATGCCAAAAGATAACATTGAAGCTGCTATCAAGAGAGCTTTTGCAAAAGATGCAGCAGATATGAAAGAGGTTACATTTGAGGGAAAAGGACCATATGGAGCTTTAATCTTTGTCGAGTGTTTAACAGATAACAATACCAGAACAGTTGCAAATATAAAAAGCCACTTTAGAAAAGGTGGTGGAGAGATGCTAAATAATGGCTCACTAGAGTTTATGTTTTCAAGAAAAGCTGTTTTCGAATTTGAAAAAAAAGATGATATGGATTTGGAAGAGTTAGAGTTGGAACTTATAGATGCTGGATTAGAAGAGATAGAAGAGGATGAAGGAATAGTCTTGGTTACTGGAGATTATAAAGACTTTGGCTCACTTCAACACGCTTTTGAGGAGCTTGGGATAGAACTTAAAACTGCGACACTCAAAAGATTTGCTAATACACCAATAAAATTAAATGAAGATCAGCTAGAAGAGGTTGGGAAACTTATTGAGAGAATTGAAAATGATGATGATGTTCAAGCAGTTTATACAAATTTCAGCTAAAAAACTACTCTATAGGGGTCTATAAATTTGTTCTAAAGACCCCCAGATCTCTATCTTTAAAAATATTTTTATAAAAACTAACCAAGCCGTGCATAGAGATAAACACTCCCTCTTTTCGCTCATTCAAAAGGTAACCTATAGCCATAGAGAAATTAGAATTTGCCTCGAGAGGGTCTATGCTAAATGGAACCATCGCACCAGTTAACACTATGAATTTATCCTTAATTCTACTATGCAAATAGGATGCTGTTTTACCCATAGTATCTGTTCCATGAATTATCAAAACCTTATGACTACTGTGTTTATGGATAACTCTTACTATCTCCTCCCTATCGCCTTCAAGCATATCTAAACTATCTTTATGAATTATATTTAAAATTTTATATTCTAAATTAAAAAAATTTTTTAAAATTTTTTCAACTGAAATAGAGTCTTTAGAGACTTCTAATTCACCCTTTATTGGATTGTAGCGCTTATTAAATGTGCCGCCTGTATTTATTATGAGTATCTCTTCCATAAGTATCCTAAAATTAAGTTTTTTTATTATATAGTTTCAAGTTTTAATAAGGATTTAAATGGATATTTTTAACTACATTAATTTAAGCAAAATATCAAATATAGATATTTTTCAACTCATTGGCTTTGCTGGAATGTTGTGTATAGTTTATGCATATTTTTTACACCAGATCAAAGGAGTTGGTCACAACTCTCTGAGATACCAACTTTTAAATCTGATAGGTGCCATACTGCTAACTATATCTCTACTAGTTCACTTTAATTTAGGATCATTTTTAATAGAGATTTTTTGGATAGTCATAACTCTGTATGGAATGATAAAAAACAAAAGAGGCAAATAATGCCTCTTTTTGAGTTATCTACTGTATAGCTCTTGAATCTTTGTAACTACTGCTGGGTCTTCTAGTGTAGAGGTATCTTGAGTTATCTTTTCACCCTTTGCAATCGAGCGAAGAATTCTTCTCATAATCTTTCCACTTCTAGTCTTAGGAAGTCCCGGAACAAATAAAATCTCATCAAGTTTCGCTATATTTCCAATCTCTTTTGAGATAAGTTTGTTAAGCTCCTGAATCATCTCCATCTCTTCACCAATTGTATCTTCACCTTTTAGAACAATATAAGCAAAGATACCCTCACCCTTTATCTCATCTGGTCTTCCAACCACTGCAACCTCTGCAACATTCTCATGATGACCAAGTACCGCTTCAATCTCTGCTGTTCCTAGTCTATGTCCTGAAACATTTATAACATCATCCGTCCTTCCTGTTATAACAATGTAGCCATCATCATCATACATAGCTCCATCGCCTGAGAAGTAAACTGGTTTGCCATCTTTTTTACAATCTCCAAAGTATGATTTTACATATCTATCTGGATCACCCCAAATAGTTCTAATCATAGATGGCCAAGGCTTTGTAATGCACAAGAACCCTTTTTCTCCCTTTGGAGTAGGATTTCCCTCTTCATCTATAATCTCAGCCATAATTCCTGGTAGTGGAAAAGTCGCACTTCCTGGTTTTATTGGAGTAGCCCCTGGCAGTGGAGAGATCATATGACCTCCAGTTTCTGTTTGCCACCATGTATCTACTATTGGGCATTTTCCTCCACCTATCTCATTATAGTACCACATCCAAGCATCTGGATTTATAGGCTCTCCAACAGTTCCTAGTACCTTTAGGCTACTCAAATCATACTTCTTAGGCTCATTGGCTCCAATTTTATGAAGAAGCCTTATAGCAGTTGGTGCAGTGTAGAACTGATTTACTCTGTGCTCCTCTATCATCTGCCACCATCTACCAGCATCAGGATGAACCGGAACACCCTCATACATCAAAGTTGTAGCTCCCATAGCAAGTGGTCCATAGACTATGTAAGTATGTCCTGTTATCCAACCAACATCAGCTGTACACCAAAAAGTATCATTCTCTTTTACATCAAATACATGCTCCATTGTATATTGAGCCCACAAAATATAGCCCGCACTACTATGCTGAACCCCTTTTGGCTTTCCTGTACTTCCTGAAGTATAAAGCAAAAACAGTGGATCTTCAGAGTCCATTGGCTCAGGATCACAATACTGTGACTCATTCATAATCATCTCATTATAAACATAATCTCTTCCTGCAACATACTCTATATCTTCAAAGTTTCTTTGAACTATCAAAACCTTTTCACAACACTCACAACCCTCTTTTAGAGCTTCATCAACAACAGGTTTGAGCATATATGGCTTGCCTCTTCTAAAAGCACCATCTGCAGTTATAACTAGCTTTGCCTTGGCATCTTGGATTCTATCTCTTAGAGCGTCAGCTGAAAATCCACCAAAAACTATAGAGTGTATAGCTCCAATCTTAGCACAAGCCAACATAGCAAAAGCAGCCTCAGGAATCATTGGCAAATAAAGCACAACCCTATCACCCTTTTTTATACCAAACTTATTTTTTAGCAGGTTCGCCATTCTATTTACTCTGTAAAACAATTGAAGATAGGTAATGATTCTCTTTTTACCATCCTCGCCTTCCCAAATAATAGCCGCTTTGTTTTTTCTAGTTTTTAAGTGTCTTCCTAGGCACTGGTGAGTTACATTTAGCTTTCCGCCAACAAACCACTTATAAAATGGTGCATTTGACTCATCAAGAACCTTTTCATAAGGCTCTATCCAATCAATCTTCTCTTTGGCTAATTTGTCCCAAAAGCCCTCATAGTCCTCTTGTGCATCTAAGCATAACTCTTCATACTCGCACATATTTTTAATTCTAGCCTCTTTGCTAAACTCTCTACTTGGTTTAAAAATTTGTGACATTTTACCTTCCTTTCTTTAATTTATTGTTCCAATTTGACTTTTAATCCACTGCTTTTCAAACATCTTTTTCTCCAAAATTGCATCTTTGCTTTTATCGGTTATAGAAAAAAACCAAATTCCCAAAAATGCGATACTAACTGAAAACAATGCAGGATACTCATATGGAAAAATCGCTTTTGATGTATCCTTATTTATAATCTCTCCCCAAACTACTGGAGATAAGATTATAAGTAAAGTTACACTAATAAGCCCCATTGTTCCACCAATCACTGCTCCTCTAGTTGTGAGATTTTTCCAATAAATCGATAAAAACAGAACTGGAAAGTTTGTACTAGCAGCAACTCCAAATGCTAAACTTACCATAAAGGCTATGTTTTGTTCTTCAAATGTAATACCCAAGATAATAGACAAAACCCCAAGTATCACAATAGAAATTTTCGAAATCATTCTCTCTTTTACTTCATCTACCCTCCCCTTTTTAAAAACATTTACATACAAATCATTACTTATTGCACTAGCTCCTGCCAATGTTAAAGCAGATACAACAGCCAAAATAGTTGCAAACGCAACAGCACAAATAAAACCAAAAAAGAGATCTCCTCCAATAATATGACTCAGGTGCATTGCTACCATATTTGGACCTCCAAGTATATTTCCACTGCTTGGATCAAAGTATTGGCTATTACCTGAAACAAACACTATAGCGCCAAACCCTATAATAAAAGTCAAAATATAAAAATAACCAATAAATCCCGTAGCATAAAATATAGATTTTCTAGCCTCTTTGGCATTATAAACCGTAAAGAATCGCATCAGTATATGTGGTAATCCTGCTGCTCCAAACATTAGTGCAATACCAAGACTAATTGCACTTATAGGATCTTTTATAAGATTCCCTGAAGACATAATATCTGCAGAATTTCTAACTTCAACAGCTCTTTCAAATAGAGTGTCTATACTAAAATCTACTCTATACATAATCATAAAAGCTAAGAATGTTGCTCCACTTAAAAGAAAAATCGCTTTTACTATTTGAACCCAAGTTGTCGCTAGCATTCCACCAAAAGTTACCAAAATGACTATTAACATACCAACTATAACTACAGATAACTCATATGGAATACCAAACAATATCTCAATTAGCTTACCTGATCCTATCATTTGAGCAACCAAATATAGTAAAACTATGAGTATTGAACTACAAGAAGCTAAAATTCTTATAGGTACCTTTTTTAATCTATACGAAACAACATCTACAAAAGTATATCTGCCTAAATTTCTTAGTTGTTCTGCCATAAGTAAAAGTATAATAGGCCATCCAACTATAAATCCGACTGAGTAAATTAAACCATCAAAACCATTTAAATAAACAAGACCACTAATCCCTAAAAAAGATGCTGCAGACATATAATCACCCGAAATTGCAAGAGAATTTTGCAGTCCTGTTACTCCACCCCCAGACAAATAAAAGTCTTTTGCCGTTTTAGTTCGTTTTGCAGCCCAATAAGTTATACCCAAAGTTGCAAAAACAAATAGCAAAAACATACCAACATCTGGTCTATTTATCTCTTGAAAATAAGAAACATTTGCATATAGAGTGTTAAAAAATAAATAATAAAAAACTATAAACTTCAAACATCTAACCTTATATCTTGTTTAATCTGTGCAACAAGTGTATCAAACTCAAAATTTGCTTTTTTTGTATATATTCCAACGACTAAAAAAGAGAGTACTATTATAAAAATACCAAGCACAATTCCTACTGTTATAAGACTACCACCTACTGTAACTCCCAAAACTTTTGGATAAAAAGCTATGGCCAAAATGAAAATAAAATAAAAAATAAAAATCAGCAAAGAAAGCCTCTTCACAAAAGCTCCTCTTTTTTTTACTAATTCTTTAAATTTACTGTGTTCTTTAACCTTTTTGTAAATTTCATTTTGAGTCATCAAAGCTCCTTGTATTACACATTCTAATATATCTACATAGCATTATCATAGCAATTATACAAAGTATAATTCAAATTAGAGATCATAAAAGTAAATATGGGAAAATTTGTAGCATTTAAAGGATTTATAAGTTCAAAAATAGTAAAAATCTAATACTTACATGTAAAGTATCTATTGACTTTGTATCCAACTCCTTTAACATTAACAATAAAGTCTTCTTTTAAAGATTTTCTAAATCTACTTATCTCTGCCCTTATGGTAGCATTGTCTATAGACTCTCCATTCCATACAAAACTTCTAAATTTTTCAAAATCCACAACTATTCCAATATTTTCACAAAGTAGAATTAAGATTTGTAGCTGTTTTTTAGTAAGTTCTTGTGGCTTGTTGTTGAAATATAAAATTTTTTCTCTTTTTGAAAAGTGATACCTCTTGCTAAGAATCATATGAGAGTTGCTCTCTATCTTTTTCTCCTTTTTAATCCTATCGATTCTTATTCCAAGCTCTTTTAAATGAAATGGTTTCTTAAGATAGTCACACGCTCCTAAATCAAAAGCTTTCGAAATATCTTCTATATCTAAATTAGCACTAATAAAAATTGTAGGTGTGACAATTTCTAGCTTATTTAACTTATCCAATAGGTCTAAACCATTTAAGTTTGGAACATTTATATCTAGTACAAGCAAATCATACTCTTCCCTCTTTATACTCTCTAAAGCATCCAAACCACTACTAAAACCAACAATTTGATGATTTAGAGCCTCTAAATACTCCTCTATTGAGCATCTTAGCATCAACTCATCTTCTAAAAGCAAAATTTTCATTGTTAAACTTCTTTGCTAATATTAAAAAAATATTTAAATTTTGTAACATTGTCTTGAGAATACACTTCAATCCTTATCCTATTTTTTTTACAAATATCATAAACTATATTTAAACCGATTCCAAACCCACCTCTAGCATCATCTTCTCTATAATATCTATCAAAAAGCTTCTGAGGGTTTTTAATCTCTTCTCCCTTATTTTCAACTTCAAATGTTACACTATCACCATTTCTATATAGTTTTACATATATAGACTCTTCTTGAAAGCTATATTTTATAGCATTTGAAATGTTATTGTCACACAATCTTTGCAATTCAAACTCATTAAATAGTACATAAATATCATCTTCTATGCTACTTTTTATACTTAAACTATTGCCTTTTGCAACCTCATCAAAATACTCTACTCTATTTTTTACAAAATCAGAAAAATTAATTATATCTAGATTGCTATCTATTTTATCCTTTTTGACTATAAAACTTAAATCTCCATATATATTTTCCAATACTTTAACTGCTGCCTCTATTTTGTTTAGGTAGCGATTTTTATCATATTTTAGATTATATAAATCTATATTCATTAGAATTATAGATAAAGGAGTATTTATCTCATGAATTGCATTTTTTAAAAATTTATCCTGCTCTTTTAGTAATTCCTTTGTATATGCAACTGACTCCTCAAGCTTTTTTGTTTTTTCACTTATAATTCTTTCTAAATTTTGATTTATCTCTCTTAACTCTCTCTGTTTTTTTCTTATCTCTAATATCATTTGATTTACATGAGCTGTAATTTCTCTAAACTCAGTAAACTTGATTTTCTCTCTATCTATAGGTTCATACTCTTTTGAAGCTCTCTTTAAAGACTCAACTATAAATTTTATCTCTTTTGTAATTTTTTCTGTAATATACCTATACTTGACTATACTAGCTAAATATAAAAATAGAGTTAAAGTAATTATTTTTAAAATAAAACCAGAAATTTTATTTTTATGCTGTTCTCTTTTTTGACTTAGAAGTTTATCTATATCATCTATGCGAACTCCACTTCCAATTACCCAATCTACTCCATTTAAATGTTTTACATAGGCTATATTTTGAATCTTATTAAATGTGCTAAACTCTACAAAACCTCCCCCATCCTTCGCTATTTTTAAAAAATTATATATATTCTTTTTCGAGTGAGGAAATGTTTCATATATGATATTTCCTTTACTATCATATACAAATACATAATTACTTTTACCACCATAATCAACCAAAACCTTTATCTCTTCAGCTATAGCTTTTGAAAAATTTGCTTTTAATTTTTTATTTTTATACTCAATAAACCTACTTAAAACTTTAACTTCATCTACAATTTTTCTCTTTTGATTTTGCAAAAAATCCTTCTCTGTTTTTTTTAGATCCTTTTCAAATTCTAATAATTCATTAAATATAACAATAAAAGCTGAACTAAAAGCAAATACACCAGCAAAAACAATTGCAATGAGATTCATCTGATTTAAGCTTTGTCTATTCTCTTTTTTAAACATAGATATACCCATCCTAGCGTAAATTATACCAAATTAGATATAATTTACAAAAAATCAAGGAGTACTAGTTTGAAAAAAAGACTTCCATCTGAGTGGGAGAAACAAGAAGCAACTATAGTTGTTTTTCCTACATTCTCACATTTAGATTGGTATCACTCTCTTAGTGAGATACAACAAAGCTATGTAAAGTTTATAAATGCCATAAAAGAATTTCAAAAATGCTATGTTGTATGTGATGATTTTGATAGCTTCAAAAAACATTTTATAGATTTTAAAGATATAGAGATTATAAACATAAAAACTAATGATACATGGATTAGAGATTTTGGGGCTATAAATGTTTTTGAAGATAGTAAATTAAAATATTATAACTTTAAATTTAATGCCTGGGGAGATAAATTTTCCTCAAATTTAGATAATGACTTCAATAAAAAATTTCATAAAAAAAATTTAGTAGATATTGATTTTATTTTAGAGGGCGGTAGTATAGACTCAAATGGAAAAGGAACTCTACTTACAACCTCAAAATGTATTTATAATGTAAATAGAAACTCCCATTTAACAAAAGATGAAATAGAAAAAAAACTTATCAATTTTTTTGATTTAAAAAAACTCATAGTGCTAAATCATGGATCTCTAGCAGGGGACGATACTGACTCCCACATAGATACCTTAGCAAGATTTATAGATGAAAATACAATAGCATATATAAAGTGTTATGATAAAAATGATGAACATTTCGAAGAGCTAAAAAAGATGGAAGATGAACTTAAAAAAACAGGTTTTAACTTAGTAGCACTACCCATACCAAAAGCTCATTACTTTAACGATCATAGATTACCAGCAACTTATATAAATTTTCTTTTTTTAAACGATGCCCTAATTTTGCCAACATATCAAGATGAAAAAAATGATAATCTAGCATTTGAAATACTCTCAAACCATATTTCAAACAAAAAAATAATAAAGGTTGATGCAACAGTTTTTATAAGGGAACATGGTAGTTTACACTGCGCAAGTTCAAATATGATACAAAACTAAACATTTTATATATTTTTAGTTTTAAATTGTAACAATAAATAAAATTTTATAAAAAAATTGATAAAATTACACTGTAACCAACTTATTATGAGGGCAAAATGTAACAACAGCAAGCAACCTCCTCGCATTTTGCCCTCTCTTAACTTACTTTTATCCTTATTGTAGTAAAATCATAAAAAAATTTTGACCCAAATTATGCAATAGAATTTGCTCAAGTAGTGCTTATAGCCTAGTTTAGGGTGTTTGTAAAAAATTTGAGCTTAACCAAAAGGTTAGGCGATGATTTTTTACAAATGCCATAGGCTAGGCTATAAGTGCTAATTTAGTGAATCCTATTGTATAATTTGGATTTAAGGTAAAAATATGACTTTACAAAAAAAGGCTACTATTATAAGTAGTGCCACTGCTACACTACTTATAATCATAAAAGTGGTGATTGGTATTATGAGTGGCTCAGTAGCAGTTTTAGCAAGTGCTGTGGACTCTGTTTTGGATCTAATCATTTCAGCATTTAACTACTTTGCTATAAATAAAGCAGAACAACCGGCAGATGAAAAATTTAACTATGGCAAAGGAAAGATTGAAGCTCTAGCTGCTGTTATAGAGGGAACCATAATTGCTACAAGTGGTTGTTATATCATGTACCATGCTATCAAAAAAGCATATGTAGGTGAAACAACAAACTACCTAGGTGAGTCTATGATGGTTATGGGCATATCTTTAGTTATAACTATTGCCTTGGTTCTCTTTTTAAACTATGTTGCTAAAAAAACCAATAGTTTAGTAATCAAATCGGATGCTCTTCACTACAAAACTGATGTTTTGACAAATGGAGCTATTTTGGTATCTCTGTTTTTAGTTTATGAAACGGGATATGAAATTATAGACTCTATTGCTGGTGGAATCATAGCTATATACATTATCTACTCAGCATATGATATAATCAAAGAGGGTGTATATATACTTTTAGATGCTGCACTAGATGAAGAGACTGTACAAAAGATCAAAGATATACTAGATAACTGCTCTGAACTTAATGACTATCACTATCTAAAAACAAGACGCTCAGGAAATACAAATTTTGTGGATGTACACTTAGTATTTCATGAAAAAATTTCTCTTATGGAAGCTCACAATATAGCAGATAAAATCGAAGAGAAAATTGAGCAAATTGATCCTAAAGAGGAGTGGGTTATAAATTCCCATCTAGACCCATACGATGATTCAACTCAAAAATAAAAGTCACCACTAGATATAGAGGGATTTCTCCCTCCGTTAAGTAAGATACCTGGCTACATGTAACCCAACAAATGAAACAATCCAAGCAACTAAAGTTGTAAAAACAAATAGATAAACAAGATATTTATAACTTCCAGCCTCCTTAGCAAAAACAATAGAAGCTGCAAAACATGGGAGATATATCATAATAAAAAGAATAAAAGATACCGCAACAGGAAACTCTATATTGTTTTTTATATTTTTTATTAGACTCCTATCTTGTTCATCCACATTTTCTCCCAAAGCATACAATATACCCAAAGTCGAAACAACTATCTCTTTTGCAGCAAGTCCACTTACTAAAGAGACACTGAGCTTCCAATCAAATCCTAATGGAGTAAAAAATGGCTGAGTTATTTTTCCAACTTCTCCAAGATAGCTATACTCTAATTTTTTTTGATTTAATTCATTTAAAAGCTTACTCTTTTGAGCTTCATCCTGCATTGTTTCAATTCTACTAGCATACTCCTCTTCTAATTTTGGCTGCTTAGGGTAGTTAACACTAAACCATATGATAACACTTGCTCCAAGTATAAAAGTACCAGCTTTTTTCAAGTACATTATAGATTTTGTAAAAACTGTATGCCATATGAGTTTAAATGATGGCAGTCTATACTTTGGCATCTCCATAACAAAGGGCTCATCCTTCCCTCTAAAAACGACAACTTTTAAAATTTTTGCACTAAAAAGCCCAAGAATTGCACCAAATATGTATATAGCAAAGAGTACATTTCCCGCGTTCTCTTGACCAAAAAATGCTCCTGCAAACAAAACATAAACCGGAAGCTTAGCTCCACAACTCATAAAACCAATTATAAACAGTGTTATAAGTCTATCTTTATCATTCTTTAATGTCCTAGCAGCCATATATGCTGGAACTGAACAGCCAAAGCCAGTTACAAGTGGTATAAAACTTTTTCCATGTAAACCAAATTTATGAAAAAAACCATCTAACAAAAAGGCTACTCTACTCATATATCCTGTAGTCTCCAAAAGAGCAATTCCTAAAAATAGTATCATGATATTTGGCAAAAAAGATATAACCGAGCCAACACCACCTATAATACCATCAGCCAATAGTGAACCCAACGCACCATCTCCAAAAACTACTTTTATGTAATCAGAGAGTAAAACAAAAAAAGTATCTATCCACTCCATTGGAATTGAGCCTATCTCAAAAGTTAACTGAAACAGAGTCCACATAAATAAAAGAAATATTGGGATTCCCCAAAACTTATGAAGAAGTATAGAATCAATTTTTTCTGTAAAGTTTTTTACATCTTTTTTTTCAAACCTCACAGTCTCCATAACTGCACCTTTAGCAAAAGCAGCTCTCTCTAGAGCAAAAATTTCACTCAAATCTTTAGTATCATAGTGTATGTAAAGATGATTCAATGCCTCCCTAATTATAGGAAGAAGCTCTATCCAAATTGGCTCATCATGAAGTTTTTTATATGTCTTTTTATCCTCTTCAAGTAGTTTTAGTGCTAAAGTTCTATAATTTTCATCACCTTTGTATCTCTTTTCTTTTAAAAAATTAACAATCTTTTCAATCTCTTCCTCAACTGGTTCACTAAAGGTTAATTTTGAGCCTTCATATTTAAAATGAACCATATCTACTATACGGTTTAAAAGTTTTCCAATCCCCCTTTTAGTAGCAGCTGAAACTTTTACACAAGGGACACCTAAGATATTTCCCAACTGTTTTTCATCTATGCAAACTCCCTCTTTTTTAGCTTCATCCATCATATTTAGTGCTACAATCATCTTTTTATCTAAACTTAAAAGTTGTGTAGTCAAAAAAAGATTTCTCTCTAAATTTGTAGCATCAACCACATTTACGATGATGTCATACTCTTCATTTTCTAAAAAATTTTTAGTAACTCTTTCATCCTGAGTGTAATCATTTAATGAATATGTCCCTGGTAGATCAACGATTCTAATAGCTACACCTTGAAACTCAAAACTAACTTCTGTTTTCTCAACCGTAACCCCAGAAAAATTACCAACTTTTAATCTTGCATCTGAAATTGCATTAATAAGCATACTTTTACCAACATTTGGCTGCCCAACCAAGGCAACAACTAAACTTTTCATATCTTTTCCATAACCTTCACTTGAATTTTATCTGCCTCTTCTTTTCTTAGTGCTAAAAGAGTTGAGCCAATCTTTATCTCAATGGTCGACTTATTTAAACTAAAGGCTTTTATAACAATTTGTGATCCCCTTCTAAGCCCCAAAGAAGCAAACCTTCTTTTCAAATCTTCATCAGCATCAATCCTAACAACCAATGCCTCTTGACCCTCTTTTAAATCTACCAACCTCATCACAAGCAACTCCTGTTTTTGATAATAATTATCGTAATTATAATTAGATAAACCTTTATAATTGCTTTATAAAGTTAAAAATGATAGGATTTTACAAAAATATTTAGGGTACCTATGCTAAAAATAGCACTTATTCAACAAGCTTACAAAAAAAATCAAGAAAGCACCATAAAAAAGACAATAGAACTTATACAAAAGGCTAAAAAAAAAGGTGCTAAGTTAGTTCTTCTACAAGAACTTCATCAAAGTAGATACTTTTGTATAAATGAAGATATAAAAAACTTTGATATTGTAACATGTTTTAAAAAAGATGTTGAACTATGGTCAAAAGTTGCTAAAAAACATGAAGTTGTCTTGGTAACCTCACTATTTGAAAAAAGAGCGCCAGGACTATACCACAACACAGCAGTTGTTTTTGAAAAAGATGGAAGCATCGCTGGTAAGTATAGAAAAATGCACATTCCTGATGATCCAGGATTTTATGAAAAGTTTTATTTTTGCGAAGGAGATTTAGGATTTAATCCTATAAAAACAAGTGTTGGTAACTTAGGAGTTTTGATTTGCTGGGATCAGTGGTACCCTGAGGCTGCTAGACTTATGGCACTAAAAGGTGCGGACATTCTTATATACCCAACCGCAATTGGCTGGTTTGATGAAGATAGTAATGAAGAAAAACAGAGACAACTTGAAGCTTGGATAACAGTTCAAAGAGGACATGCCATAGCAAATGGACTTCCACTAGTCGCTGTTAATAGAGTCGGTTTTGAAAAAGATGATCACAATGTATTAGATGGAATTAGATTTTGGGGAAACTCATTTGTAGTTGGTCCACAAGGTGAATTTTTAGCAAAAGCATCATCCGACAAAGAGGAGATAATAATCTGCAATATAGACTTAAAAAAGTGCGAAGATGTTAGAAGAATTTGGCCATTTTTAAGAGATAGAAGGATAGATAGCTACCAAGATTTAACCAAAAGATTCATTGATTAGCAAACCACCACATAAGAGCGAACATAAGCCCTGATGTTTTAACGATCTCTTCATTTTCCATAAAACTAAGAACTTCATCTTTTGGGATATACACAACCTCTATAAACTCGTTATCTATGCCACCACCTTCACTAATTTTCATACTATCATCCAAAGAGGCATGATAAAGAGTTTGCTTTCCTCCTGCAAATCCAACAGCAGTGTAAAAAGAGGTTATCTTTTTGATTTTATCCATTGGTACACTAAATCCGACCTCCTCCTCTATCTCCTCTTTTGCAATCTGCTTCAGACTCATCTCTTTATCTACTAACCCTGCACAAAGCTCATAAGTAAATCCATCTTGATTTCTCAAAAAGATTGTTGGGCGAAACTGTTTTACAAAAACAAAAGAGTCTCTATCTTTATGATAAAGTAGTATGGCAACACTATCGTGAGATTTAACAAAGTCCCATCTTTTTTTTACACCATTTTGTATATAAAGCATACTCTTTGCTTTTACAAAGTTTGAATCTATACACTCTTCTATGCCCAAAAACTCTATTTCGTGTTTCATTGCTACTTTCCTTACATCAGCACTAAACTAGCAAGTCCCAAGAAACTCAAAAAACCAATAACATCTGTTGCCGTTGTGAGTATAACCGTACTCCCTACAGCAGGATCAACTCCAAATCTTTTTAAGCCAAGTGGAACCAAAGCTCCAACCAAACCTGCACAAAGAAGATTTATAAGCATTGAGGCTGCTATAACAAAGCCTATCTTTGTATCACCAAACCAAACATAGGCTATAACTCCTATTGTTATGGCAAAAATTAGACCATTTACCAAGGAGATAATAACCTCTTTTTTTATGGCACTTTTTACATTTTGCCTATCTATCTCACCAATTGCTAGCTGTCTAACCATAATAGTAAGAGATTGTGTACCAGCATTTCCACCCATAGAGGCTACAATTGGCATAAGTACTGCTAATGCTACATAGGAGCTTAAGACTCCTTCAAACATTCCAATTACAACTGAAGCTAAAATGGCAGTTAGTAAATTTACAAATAGCCAAACTACCCTCGATTTTCCGGCTTCAATTAAATTGTCTTCATGCTCAGCCTCATCATCAACTCCGGCCAAGTTATAGATCTGCTCTGTTGCTCTTTCTTGAATAATGTCATGAATATCATCAGCAGTAATTCTTCCCAAAATCTTTCCATGATAATCAACAATTGGGAGTGAGCTTAAATCATAGTCTTCAAAAAGCTCTACAACTTTATCTATCTCTTCATCATCATGAACAAATCTAGCTTTATACTCCTCCTCTTTACCCTCTAACTCCTGTGCAAAGGTTCTTTCAAAATCAAAAGTAATCAAATCTTCAAGAGATATAGCATACATCAATCTATCTAATTTTCCCAAGACATAAACTTGATGTATATTTTCTAACTCACCCTCTCTTTTTAACTTTTTCAATCTCTCAATAGCATCAGCAATTTTTTCATTGTGGTAGGCCGTAAAGACCTCTGTTTGCATATAGGCACCAGCTTGATTTTCATCATACTGTTTAAGTTTTTTAATATCTTCTTGGTACTCTTTATCTAAGTTTGAGATTATCTCTTTAGCTTTTTCCTCATCTACCTCTTCAATCTCTTGGATCAAATCTGTAGCATCATCACTCTCAAGATCCTCTATAGCGTGAGTTAGCTTTTCACAAGAGATATGCTCTATAATAGGCTTTATATAGTGTTCAGGAAGTTCTAAAACAACATCACCCAAAAATTCATCTGGAATCTTTTTTAAAATTTCAATAAACTCATCTTCATCAATCTGTTTTATAGTTTTTAAGTATTTGGCAACTTCAGAAGCAGAAATCTCTTTTTCAAATTTTTCTTCTAAAAAAAGTTCTAAAAACTCTTTTGCCTCTTTATACTCTTTTGAATTTTTTGGCATTAATTACTCACCTTATCTAGTATAGGTTTTTCTAAACTTACTATATAATCAAAACTCTCTATCTTTTTTGGACTGTATTTCTCTTTTAGAGCAACTTCAATTTCATCTTTATATTTTTTCATTTGCACAAAAAACTCTTTTCTCTTTTTCCCACTTAATCTACTTTTTGTAACCTTTACAACACTAAATGGATTTACAGCTCTATTTCTCTTATAAAGCCCAAAATGCAGGTGTGGACCTGAGCTTAAACCAGTACTTCCTACATAACCTATAATTTGCCCCTTTTTTACCCATTTTCCTCTTTTTGCATGCTTATTAAAAGCTCTCATATGAGCATATAGTGTTTTATACCCGTTATCATGCTTTATTATAACTGTTTTTCCATATCCACCTTTTCTAGCTCTATATATTATCTTTCCTCTTCCTGCTGCTCTTACTGGAGTTCCTGGATTTGCTGCAAAGTCAACTCCAAGGTGGGCTCTATATTTTTTCAAAATAGGATGCCACCTTTTATATGTAAATCTTGATGAAATTCTTTTATAATTAACTGGTTTAGCTAGAAAAAAGCCCTCAACCTCTTTTCCTTTATCATCATAATACCTTCCATTGTTATATCTAAAAACATAGTTTTTTCTACCTCTTATCTCAACCATAGCAGCCTCTATTTTTGGCGGAGAAAATTGACGACCCAACCTAATCCTCTTTTTATAAAATATAACTACTCGATCACCCTTTCTAAGCCTTTTAAAGTTTACACTATTTTTAAAAGCCTGCATAAATTCATGAGCTAATAGATAGTTGCCGGTTTGTTTTATAATGTCTTGGTATGGAGAACTAGTAACCTCTATAGTTGCTTTTTTGTCCTCTTCTTGAAAAGATATTGGAGTAGTTATTAGTTTGTAACCATCTTTTAATTTGATTAGATGAAGTTGCAGCTCTTCACCAATTGGTATGAGAGCTTGCTCAAGCTTACCATTTTCATCTCTTAAGATTTGAAACTTAACACCCGATATAATTTCAGTTGCCAACTCTTGTTCTTCTTTATCTAAGTTGTAATATATACTAAGTGGTAGTCTATTTTTTTCTAAAAAAGTTAAAAAAGTTTCTCCCTTTGGCCATCTTTTTTCAACTAGCGTCGAGGAGAGAAGATTTAATGAAATAAAAACTATCGTAAATATAAATTTAAACATATAATCCATTCCTTAAAAAAAGACAATTTTATCTAAAAAATTCTTATAACTACCTAACCATAGTTTAAAAAGTGTTGTAGTATAATCACTCCTAAATAAAGCAAAAGGAGTTCCATTGCGTAAATTATTAGTCATGGTCTTTACACTTTTTATTACTTGTAGTTTAAGTGCAGAGTCTATATTTGATAAATTTGATACAAAGATACTAGATATAAACGGCAGATATGCCACAATAAAAAACAGTGACAAGATAGTTGTAGGCTCTTCGGGAATTGTAACACATAAGTTTAAAGATGGCATATCTACAATTGTTGCTAGAGCCGATGTAGTCAAAAAAGAGGGAGATAGAGCTACTATAAGATTTGAAGTCTTTAAATATGCTGCACAAAGCGCTTTTCCAAAGCCAGGAATTTTACCTCAAGTTGGAGACAGAGTAACACTAAATTATCTATATGATAGGGCACTTATAGTAGCACCTAACTACAAAGTTTATGATGAAATTACAAAACATTTCAAACAAATTGAATGGGTTCATCCAGATCTTGTTGGAGCATACTTAGCAAAAGAGTATAGACCAAATCCCGATAGAGAAATATTTCAAAAAGTTTGTAGCCTAAACTCAACTGGTTTAATACTCTTTGCACTTGAGAGAAATGCATATTTTGTAGATTGTAATAACTTCAAAGTGGTAAAAACATTAAAGGGTGGACATATAAAAATTGCTCAAGTTCCATTCTACACAAGAGTTAAAGGAATAGAGTCTAGTTGGTTAAAATGGGGAAGTAGCCAAATTGATGATTACAACTCATACTATAGAAATTTAATAGGTAGGTAAAATGGATAAAAAACATATAGAATATTTTGAAAAGTTAGTAGGAAAAGAGAATGTTTACAGTGACAAAGCGCATCTCATAGCCTACTCTTATGATGCAACAAGAAACAAATACGAGCCAGATTTGGTTATATTTCCAAGAGATGAGCAAGATGTTAGCAACATACTAAAGTATTGCAACATGCACCACATAATCATAACTCCAAGAGGTGCGGGAAGTGGCTTCACAGGAGGCTCTTTGCCAAGTAGTGGCGGAATTATCTTAGCTTATGAAAAACATATGAATAAAATTTTAGAGATAGATTTAGAAAATATGGTAGCAGTAGTTCAACCTGGTGTAATAAACATGGATCTACAAAAGACTGTTGAAGAGGTTGGGCTATTTTATCCACCAGACCCAGCAAGTGAAAAGTACTCTACTATAGGTGGAAATGTAAGCGAGAATGCAGGTGGTATGAGAGCCGCAAAGTATGGCATAACAAAAGACTATGTAATGGCTATGAGATTTGTTTTGCCAGATGGTAGCATAATTCGATCAGGTAAAAAAACCATAAAAGATGTAGCAGGTTACAATCTAACAGGAGTCATGATAGCAAGCGAGGGGACTTTAGGCTGTATTACTGAGATAACTCTAAAGCTTATCTCAAAACCAAAACTGCAAAAAAGCCTTATGGGAGTTTTTGATAGCGTAAGTGATGCTATGAATGCAG
>Ga0256840_1001303_pt1 | contig 23830 bp, 23 predicted proteins | sample 355202metaG_FD_185969 | JGI IMG/M metagenome (GOLD analysis project Ga0256840, IMG submission 185969) | Hydrothermal vent microbial communities from Mid Atlantic Ridge, Atlantic Ocean - 355-202 | ecosystem: Environmental > Aquatic > Marine > Hydrothermal vents | place: Atlantic Ocean: Mid...
AATACTTTTTTATTATCCATTATTTCTCTGATATTAAATGCAGATTTTGGTTGTCAGATAATATTTCTAATTGTAGTATTTGTAATAAATGGTCCAAATTTTGAAGTAAAATAAGGTATCATTTCTTGTTTTTCTCTATCTCATGTATTTGCATATTCATGATCCCAAAAAGATTTTACTACTGGATTTTTTACTTTTGAAGATTTATATTTCATAAATGCATCATCTACAAATAGTCTAGGAACATCAATAAGTGTTCCTCCATCTTCAACATCTTCCATTAATGTTAAACATCAGTTTCTAAAGTAATGCTGTATTCTTGGTCAAAATACTTCATCACCAAAAATTTTAATAAATATTTCAGTAGCATCCATTGCTGCTCTATCCATTTGTCTTTTCCTTATATCTGGATCTGTAGCAGTAATTTCAAGCATATTAAGTCACATAGGTCTTTCTGTATCTGATGGGTCAAATATAGTAATATCTTTAGCTCTTTCTTTTGGAGCAAATTCTAATACATCTTCTACTAAGTCTCCATGTGGATCAATAATACATAATCAATCACCATTCCGTAAATCTTGTCTAGCTAAATATCAAATAAATACTGATTTACCTCAACCAGATTTTCAGATTACATATTGATGTCTTCATCTATCTTTTTTATCAAAATATATAGGTGTTTTTTTATTTCTATATTCATTCCATCACATTAAAACTCAATCTTTATATACAGGAAATCAACCTAATTTTCTATGTACTTTTTTAACTTCATATATGATTTTTCATTCTTTATCTTTTTTTCATGTACTTACTTTTTCCTCTAATATTGTTGGTATTTTAGGAAATTTAAGATTATGAGGAATTGGTAATTTTTTATATTCTAACCATGTTATAATAGGGGATCTATTATAGTTTATATCGGGTAAGTGATATAATGTAGATATTTCATCAATAGATAAATATGATATATCTTGAAAAAATCATACAAGTTTATATTTGAATGCAAAATATCTTAAAGGTGTAAATATAAAAGGTAGAGCGTCTTCTCTTACTTGAGGATTATCAAGAGAATTATTATATTCATCAGTATATATAGATGCAGCTGCTACTATTGCATGTACTCAATCTTCAGCATTTTGATGAGTTTTACTACTTACTAATATTCTTATTGATGCTGTAAAATATGGTTGACCTGCTGCTTCTCACATTATTTTTTGTGCTTCTGTTTCAGCTTGATTAAATATTTTATATGCATCTCATTCACTTGCTCATGGTTGTCAATTTGATGAATCTACCATATCTTCTGGTCATTCTATAATTGCAACTATAGGATTCCATAACCATCATAATAGACTAAATGGATTTTTCTTTTTCTTTTTATATTGTCATTTAGCTACTAATCAAGCAGCTCTTTTAGCTTTTTTATTAAAATTAAAATTTGGTTTTATTACCATTTGAAATACAGCTTTATCTTCTTTATTTAATCATCAAAATACATTTGTTAAATTATTTAATGGATCATCTTCAAGGTATTTATATGTTCTTATAGGGTAAACATCATCTTTTTCTTTTCAAAGAGATGCTCATCTCATAGAGTAACCTTTTGGTTTAATTTTAATATAATCTTTTTTACCTATAGAAACTATTTCTGCATCATTATAAACAGAAGTTAAATGTTGAGATACTAAATTTACATATGATTTATAAGTAACAATATAAAATGCTACTTCACCATTTTCATATACTAATTCTAATGATATCTTAGAATGCCTAAATATTGCATTTAAAAAAGTATCTTTAAGTCATGCCTCAGCTAATTTATGAATTGCTTTATAAAACATATTCATCATACCAATTTTTTCTTTGAAATCTTTTTTTGTTTCTTTTTCTTTATCTAATTTTGAATCTGCTCTAGGTACAGTAACCCTCAAATATCTTAAATTTTTTGAATAAAATAATTCAAAAAGAAAACGTATAATTTTAAGAAAAACATAAAATCATACTATTCATAATAATAAATATATAACTCATATTCATAATTGTTCTCAAAATGAATTCATAGAATCAAAAAATGAAACTGAACCCGAAGCAGATGAGCTACTTTCTTTACTAGTATTTGTAGTTATATTTGTTGTACTTAATGCTCATGCAAAACTGGTACTTATTTGAAATATAAATCAGATTATAATAAAAATTAATTTTTTCATTTCTTTTTTGTTATATTTAATCTATATTATTTTATCATAATTTTAATATATATAAAAATATATGATATTGACAAAAAACTATAAATATAACTAATAAAATATTATATATATAATATTTATCATTAATGCTTGCAATTATAGGCTTTATGAGTATAAAAAAGGTAGAAATTATATTAATAAACTAAACTAAATGGATTACTCAAAAGAGTCTATAGATAGACAAAAAAAGATACAAAATATGAAAGATGCTTGAATTATTTGTTATGCAAATAATTTTAGATGAAAACAAGATATTAATGATTTAAGAAATGTATCTGAAAATAAATATAAAGATGTTAATTCTTTAATGGAAAACTGATCAGTTAAGACTTTTAAAACAGCAGGTAGAATTATATCTAGTAGAGGAATGTGAAAACTTACTTTTGCTAAATTAAGAGATAATACTTGAGATATTCAAGTATGTTTTATGAGAGATAAAGTTGATTTTAATACTGGTGCAAAACTAGTATCAGAATTAGAAATAGCAGGAGAAATAAAATCTGCTTACAAAATAGCTGAAAAGTTTTGTCAAGTTTGAGATTATGTATGAGTTGAATGAGAATTATTTCTTACTAAACATTGAGAGTTAACAATTTTTGTTAAGGAATTCCAAGTTTTAAGTAAAGCAGTAAGACCTCTTCCAGAGAAATTTCACTGAGTACAAGATAAAGAGACAATATATAGACAAAGGTATCTTGATTTAATAATGAATGAAGATTCTTTTGATAGATTTCAATTTAGATCAAATTTCACAAAAGCAATTAGAGAATTTTATTGGAAACAAGATTTTATGGAAATTGAAACTCCAGTTTTAGGGAATTCAGCTTCTGGTGCTGCTGCTCAACCATTTGTTACTCATCATAATGACTTTGATGAAGATTATTTTCTTAGAATTGCTCCTGAAACTGCTCTTAAAAAAGCTACAGTTTGAAGATTTGAAAGAGTTTTTGAAATAGGTAAAAATTATAGAAATGAAGGTTCAGACCCATCTCATATGCAAGAATTTACAGCTGTTGAACATTATGCTGCATATTGGAATTTTGAAGATAATATGAAGTTCACAGAAGATATGTTTGATTATATCTTTGAAACTATGAAACTTGATAGAGAAGTTAAAATTAAAGACAAAGAATGAGAAGAAAAAGTGGTTAGTTTTAATACTCCTTTTGAAAGAATAGATTATATTGCTTGAGTAAAAGAAAAATCTGGAATTGATATTTCAAATTATGTTGCTTGAGATGAAGATAAATTAAGAAAAGCAATTATTGATGCATGATATAAATGGGAATGAATGGATAAACAAGCTACTGCTACAATGATTGATTATTTATATAAAAAAGTATTAAGGCCAAGTATAGTATGACCAGCATTTGTTTATAACTATCCAAAAACAATGCAACCACTTGCAAGAGCATCTGATAATAATGACAATATAGTAGAACAATTTCAGCTTGTATTAAATGGTTGGGAAGTATTAAAAGCTTATTCAGAATTGGTTGACCCAAAAGTTCAACAAGAAAAATTTGATGAACAAAGTTGAGCAATTGAAATGTGAGATGATGAAGCAACAACTTGAGATGATGATTTTGTATTAGCTATGGAATATGGAATGCCGTGTCAATCAGGTTGGTGAATGGGTATAGATAGAATAGTTTCACTTTTAACTGAACAAGAAAATTTAAGAGATGTAGTGTTATTTCCTCTTATGAAAAGTGAAAAGAAAAATAATGAAGAAAAAAATGAAAAATAAAATTATATGAGTTGATCTAGATGAAGTTTTAGCTGAATCTATTGATCAGGTATTATTAGATAATGATTGAAAAATTTGAGATTTAATAATAAATAAAAGAGATATTACAAATTATTATGTTCATAATATAGACTGAACAAATTTAGATTTACATTCTGCAATTGATTTATTTAGACAAACTTTCATAAAAGATATTGATTTATGTATTTCTCCAGTTTTATGAGCAGTTGAAAAACTATCTATTTTAAAAAATAAATGATATAAAATAGCTATTATTACTGCTCGTAATGAAGATTTTGATATATATACTGAAAAATGGATAGAAAAGCATTTTCCAAATTTAATCGATAGTATACATTATTGTACAGACTCTAAAAATATAACAATACCTAAATCTGTTGTATGTAAAAAATTTTGAATTTCATGTTTTATTGAAGATAATTATTTTTATGCTAATGATATAGCTAAATCATGAATAAAAACCTATTTACTTGAAAAACCATGGAATAATCACCAAAACGAATATCATGAAAATATAGTTAAAATAAAATCATGGGATGAATTTATGGAATAAAAAAACTGAAAAAATATTTTTCAGTTTTTTTATTTTCATAAATCTTGTTTACACTCATTAGTAACATTTCAATTTGCACAAACAGTTTCTTCTATACTCCAATCTTCAATTGGTATATTTTTACTTTTCATTACAAAAACAAATAATTCTTCTATATCATTTTTTGTAAAACTATTATTTGTTATATATTTTTCTTCTAATCAATCAGGCATTAAACTATCTTTTGTAATACTTCTTGATGTTATACTTCATAATAGTTGAATATCGTTATTAAATATTTTAACTAAAATAGATCATATTTCAGGTAATTCATTTAAATCAATTGCTATATTTAAGGATTCTTTTCAGTTTGCAATAAAATAATATTTATTATTTTCTCTATCGATTGCTAGATCTATATCGATATCTTTTATTTGAGTATCTATTGTATTAAGAATTCACAATGCAATTAAGTCTTCTTTTTTATCTAAAGATTCATTTATTTTTTGTTGTTCATTATCTATTTGTTCAAATTGTTCTCAAAATTTTTCTGACATAGTTAATTATTTAATATTTAAACTTATTATTAATTTTATCATTTAACTTTTTGTAAGTCAAAAATATAGCTATTATTTTAAAAATAAGTAGAATAAACTTATACAATTTATATAATATAAAATATATTAAACAATGTTTATTCATTTACACAACCATACACATTATTCTATTTTAGAAGGTCTTCCTAAACCTAAAGATTACGTTAAAAAGGCTGTTGAATTAGGTATGAGTGCAGTAGCAATTACAGATACTTCAAATTTACATGGTTGTCATGAACTATATAAAGAGGCAAAAAAAGCTGGTATAACTCCTATAATGGGAACTGAAATAAATGTAGAGTCTATTTTAGATTCTAATATTAGTCATAAATTAGTATTATTAGCTAAAAGTTTATATTGATATAAAAATATTATAGCTCTTACTTCAAAAGCAAGTTTAGAGAATGCTTGAAAAATCCCAAAAATTAAATTTGAAGATATTGTAGAATTAAAAAAAGAAAAATGAGATTTAGAGATAGTTTGTCTATCATGACCTATTACATGAGAAATTCCATTTTTAATTTTATCATGAAAAAGTGATGATGAGGTAATTTCTAGAATTAAACAATATATTGAAGTGTTTGGTGAAAAAAATTATTATCTTGAACTTATGTATCATGATGACATTCCAAAACAAAAATTAATTACTGATAAATTAATTGAATTTAATAAAAATTATGATATCCCAGTAGTTGCTACAAATAATTCTTACTATATAGATCCAGAAGATAAAAAATCACAAGATGTAATAAAAGCCCTTTGAACTGGTCATGAACTTGAAAATCCAGATAGACCAACTTTAATTAACTGAGATTATTCATTTTTATCTGAGGAAGAAATGCAAATAAGATTTGGTTTCATACCAGAAGCATTAACAAATACTGTTAAAATTGCTGAAATGGTAGATATAGAAATCGAAACTGGTTGAGTTTTAATACCAACTTTTGAATTACCTGATGAACATCAAAGATTATATGAAGAAGCTTTAGAATTAGAAAAAAATGATAATGTAAAAACTTTATCATCAGACGAATGGTATTTGAGATATTTATCTTTAGAAGGATTAAATTGGAGATATTGATATTGAATTGATAAGGAAATAATTTTTAAACTTATTCAAAAACTTGATAAACCAAGCCTTGATAAAGAATTAACTAAAACTTCACCAGAAGAATTAAAAGCACTTTCACTTATATATTATTCAGATGAAAAGAAAAAAATTCTAGAATGATTTGAAGAAGAATTACAAGATAAAATTACTAGACTTGAATATGAATTAGTAGTAGTAAATGAAATGTGATTTAATGCATATTTTTTGATTGTTGCTGATTATATAAATTGGGCTAGAGATCAGGATATTCCAGTATGACCAGGTAGATGATCTGCTGCTGGTTCTTTGATGGCATATCTTTCAGGTATTACAGATATTGATCCACTTGAATATGATCTTCTTTTTGAGAGATTTTTAAATCCAGCAAGAATATCTATGCCTGATATCGATACAGATTTTGCTGATACAGAAAGAGATAAGGTTATAAAGTATTGTAGTGATAAATATGGGTCAGATAAAGTAGTAAATATTTCAACTTTTGGTACTTTTGCAGCAAGAGCAGCGGTAAAAGATGTATGAAGAGTATTTTGAATTAATTTTGCTGAAATGAATGAGTTAGTTAAACTTATTCCAGAAAAACCAGGTACAAAATTAGCAGGAGCTTTAGAAGATTCTCCAGAATTTAATGACGCTTATAATAATAACAAAGTTTACAAAGAAATAATTGATAATGCACTTAAAATTGAGTGAAATGTTAGACAATTATGAGTTCATGCTTGTGCTGTAATTATTGCACCAGAATCAATGTTAAATTTTACTGCATTACAACATCCACCAAAAGACCCTGAGGTAGTTGTAACTCAATATAATGCATGACCTTTAGAAGATTTAGGGTTATTAAAAATGGATTTTCTTTGACTTAGAAATCTGACAATTATTAAAAGAACACAAAAAATTATCGAAGCTAATAAGTGAGAAAAATTTGATGTTCTTAAATTAAATATGTCAGATCAAAAAGTTTTTGATGTATTTGCTGCTTGAGATACAACATGAGTATTTCAGTTTGAATCTGATTGAATGAGAAAATATTTAAAAGATTTATGACCTGATACATTTGAAGATCTTATAGCAATGGTTTCATTATATAGACCAGGTCCAATTGCATATATACCTACTTTTATTGATGTAAAATATGGTAGAAAGGAGCTTAAATATATGACAGATGATTTAAAAGAGATTCTTCAAAATGCATGATATTCAGAAGATGAAATAGAAGAAGAAAAAAGAAAATTGGATGAAGATTTAGCTAAAATACTTGACGTAAGTTATTGAATTGCTGTATATCAAGAACAACTTATGTTTATAGTTCAATATATGGCTTGATTTTCTCTTTGAGAAGCAGATTTACTTAGAAGATGAGTTTGAAAGAAAAAACTAGATGTAGTAGAGGCTCTTAAAAAAGAATTTATTACTAAATGAGCTGCTTACAGACAATATAAACCAGAAACAACAGAGTATATTTATACTGAGATGATTACTCCTGCAGCTAATTATTCATTTAATAAATCACATGCGGCTTGTTACGCATATATTGCATATCAAACTGCATTTTTAAAAGCATATTATCCAACTGAATTTTTAACTTCTGTTATGGTATCAGATTCTGAAGTAATGGATAGAGTAGTATTAGAAGTATGAGAATGTGAATCTAAATGAATTTCAGTTTTACCACCATCAGTTCAAGAATCTTTAAAACAATTTACATATATTGATGATAAAAATATTAGATTTTGATTAAAAGCAATTAAGTGAATATGAGATTGACCAATTGATAGAATTATTGAAGCAAGAAAAGAGGTTTGAGGTAGTTTCGAATCATTAGAACAATTTATAGAAATTTGTGGGAAAGAAGTAATTAATAAAAAATCATTAGAATCTCTTATAATGTCTTGAGCAATGGATATGTTGTGATCTAGGAAATTAATGCACTCTAATATCTTAGAAATGATTAGATTTTGTAGAAAAGATGAAAAAAAGAAAGAGACTAGTCAAATTTGATTATTTGATAATTCAGATGAATTTGAAGATAAATTAGACTTAGAAGATGTATGAGAGTTTTCATTTGAAGAGTTACTTAGAGGTGAAAAAGAAATGATAGGTTTTGCAGTTTCATGACATGCACTTGATGGATTAGGTAGATATTGTATGAGAAGAAGTAATAATACAAAGAAACTTAAAATGTCTATGGAAGAACTTTTAGAATTAGATAAAAAAGAAAATCCAGAAAAATATAAACCAAAAGAGGAATTAGAAATGTGAATTGATGCTGAAAAAAAGAAGAAAGAAGATAAAAAAAATTGAGTGAAAAAAGAAAGACCAAAGGAAGAGATGGTTCAAGCTGTTTGAGTAGTAATTGATATAAGAAAAATTATTACAAAAACAGGGAAGCAAATGATGTTTCTTAAATGTGAATGATATGATTATGATTTTGAAGTTGTTATATTTCCAAAGGATGTTGATAAATTTAAAGATAAATTAGAAGTTGATAAAATAGTTATTGTTAATTGATGATTATGAATAAATTTTGAATACTGAAGAAAATCAGTTCAAGCTCGTGATATAAAAATAGCTACTATTTCCATGGTCCGTGAGCAAGCTAAAGATTTATGATTGTTTAATAATATTAAGAGGTATATAAATAAATCTCTTAATGAAATTGAAGAATTAGAAAAAAAAGATGAAAATTGTGAAGATGATAAATGTTCTGTAATGCCTGAAAATTTTGATAAAAAATTAGATGAGAAAATAGAAAATAACAAAGCAGAAAAATCAGAACAAATAATGGATAATAAATATATAATAGTTATTCCGAACACTGCTATAAAGGAAGATTTACATGATTTAAAAGCTTTTATGCAGACTCAGGATAATTGATTAGTTAAGGTTTATATTAATCTTAAGGGACAAGAAATTGATACAAAGATTAGTTTGTGAGATTTAGAATGATTGAAAGAGTGGGTTAAAAATAAATGGAAGTAAAAAATACTTTAAATAAAGGAAGTTTTGCCATTAGGGATTTTTCTCAAATAGCTAAGAAACACCAGCAATATTTGACTTTTAATATAGATACTTATAATTATCTATATTAACAACTTATAATAAAATTATGTCTAAAGTTATAGATTGAAAAAAATACTATTCTTCTAATGAAGCACATGGAATAATTTATGATTATATTAGAGAAAGTGCAGATGATTTGAAAAAAGAAATAAAATGAATAAAAGTAGAAAATAAGAAAGAATTATATGTATAAAATTAATTATTCAGAAAATTCACTTAATTCTATAAAAGCATTTATTGATTCATATAAAAAAAGTTTTATATCATTATTTTATGATTCTGGTTTAGTTTGAGAGGAGACAATAATAGATGGTTATATCAAAATATGAGATAAATTTAATAACTTAATTTTTTCAAAAATTGATGAAAGATTTGTAGATGAAAAAATACTTTGAATTTCAGAAAGTAATAAATGAATATTTATGATGACACTTTCAGCAAATAATTTTAAATTGTTTATTTATTATAAAGAAAATATAGAATTAAAAGAAAGATATATTGAAAATATTGAAATTTATAAAAAATAGATTGCATTCGCAATCTATTTTTTTATGTTTGACAACACATATACTTCTTAATATAATATTTAAGCTAAAATATAAACATAATAATACAAATAATTTTGTATTTATAGAAGTTAGAAATGGGTAACTTAGGTTACTCACCCATTTTGTGATTTCTATAAATTTTCAAAATTGTTTATGTTTTAGCAAACAGAGAAGACTAAGTTACCCTTTTTTGTTTGCTAAAATCTTCTAATATACAAGTTTTGTTTTAGTAATAATTTATTTTATTACTATTTTTTTATGAAAAAAATACTATTTATATTTATATCATTTTTTATGACTATTTGATATACAAATGCCAGTAGTTGTTCTAATTATCTCGATAGATCAAATAAAGAATATTCAAGTTATTTAAACTCAAGCTATAGCGATCCGAGTAGAGATACTTATTATAATAATTATAAAGAATATAGAAAAAGATATGATGATTGTTATAATAATTATAAAACTGCATTTGATAATTGAACAGATTTTTATAAAAATGGAGATTATTTATCTGCTATAAAATATTATAAACAAGCTTGATACTTAAATTGAATGGATTTAGGTATCAAATCAAACTTATGATTATCATATTTTTATTTGGCAGGGTGATATTTTAATAAAAAAGAATTTAAAAATTCTATTAAATTTTATAAGGAAGCTGAAAAAATATGATATAAAAATAAATATTGAATATATTTTAATATTTGAGCTAGTTATAGTAATTTAGATGATAATAAAAATGCATTATTATATTATAAAAAAGCTAGAAATATTACTTTTGATTCTAAAGAAATAAAAAATATAGATGAAAGAATAAAATTAATTGAAAATTTTATAAAAGAAGAAAAAGAAAGAAAAAATGCACCTACAAATGATACTTATTCGTATAAACAATATTATATTAAACAATTAAATATTAGAAAAGCACAAAAATCTTTTTCAAAAAATAAACAAGTTATTATTGCTATTATTGATGATTGAATAAATATAAATCATCCTGATTTAAGTAATAATATTTGGATTAATAAAAAAGAAATTCCTTGAAATTGAATTGATGATGATAGCAATGGGTATATTGATGATTATTCATGAGTTAATTTTGTAAAAAATGATTTATGATATATCTCTAATATTATACCTGCATGAAGTCATTGAACAGAAGTTGCATGAATAATATGAGCATCTATTAATAATAGTGAGTGAATAATGTGAATTGCTAAAAATGTAAAATTAATGAATTTGAGAGCTTTTCCATTAAATTGAAATTGAGCCAATGATAAAGATATATTAAATGCTATTAAGTATGCTATTGATAATTGAGCTAATATTATAAATTTAAGTTTATGAACTTCAAATAATTTAATTGTAAAAAATAATAATGATTATAATAAAATTTTTACAGAAGCATATAATAAATGAGTTATAATTGTTATTGCTTGATGAAATTGAGATATATTATCTAAGCAAACAGAATGAGTTAATACTACTGTAAATCCAGTATATCCAGTTTGTAGTGAAAATTATTATAAAAATATTATATGAGTATGAGCTTAACTGATAATTGACTTAGAGTTAGATGGTCAAATTATGGTAGATGTATTGATTTGTATGCTCCTTGAGTAAATATTATGACTACATTTTTAGATTCATCTAATAGTTCATCTTATAGTTATAATTCAGTTTCTTGAACTTCTTTTTCTGCTCCTATTATTAGTTGAATTATTTGATTATGATATAATAAATATTGAAATGTTACATCAGATATTATATACGATGCTATGCAAAATAGTGTTATTATAAAAAATTGAGAGTATATAATTGATTCAAATAAATATTTAATTGAGCTATGAATATTAATACAAAAGAAAAAAGAAAAAATTGAGAATAAACATTTAGAATTATTAATAGATAAATTTTTTAATAAAATGAAGTTAAAAAATAGAAGATATACTAATGAAAAGAGAAAAGCAATTTATGAATGATTATTGAAAACATTAAATGAAAAAAAGAAAACAATTTCTAATAAAAAAAGATTATTTGTATTTAATTATTTTATTTTTTTATTAAATAAAGAATTATGAAATAATAAATGTGATGAAATTAGTAAATTATTAGAATTATGTAAATAATATTTACTTTTTGACATCATAATTATATTTGTATAATTGTTCTATTATATTTGTATAATTATTGTATTATGAATTTTACAACTACTACTGAAATAGCTAGAAAATGAAGTAAGGTATTCGAAATGTATGATGAAGCTATAGTATTAAATAATAATAAAAATATTTGATTGTTATTATGATGAGAATTAGCTCAAGCATTACTTGATAGTGGTGTTTTACAACAACTTAGGGAAGAATTATGGGAAACTAGTGACTCTATTACTTCAAATCTAGTTACAAATTATAAAAATTGAAATAATCAAGATAGTATTAGTTTAGATGATTATAAGGCAAAATATGGAATATAAAATAATATTTTTTAGTGAAAAAGTTATAACGAGAGATATTTCTAGAATTCCGAAGAAAAATAAAATTTTAATTTTTAATAAACTAGAAGAACTAACTATTCTTTGAATTGAAAAAGCTCAAATTAAAAAATTAAATAATTATAAAGTTTGTGATTATAGATTGAGAGTAGGAGATTATAGGATTTTATTTAATTTAGATGATGAAAAAAAAGAAATTATAGTATTTAGAATTTTACATAGATCAAAATTATATTAAAAAAAAGCAGATTACAATTGTAATCTGCTTTTTTTAATTTTATAAATTTTATTTACCATTTCTTTTTCTTTCACCTTCAGTTAAGAATTTTTTTCTTAATCTAATAGTTTCAGGAGTAATTTCAACATATTCATCTTCTGATATGTAGTCAATTGCTTCCTCTAAAGACATAAGTTTTGGTGGAGTAAGCTTAAGTGCTTCATCAGTACCTGATGCTCTTACATTTGTAAGTTTTTTATTTTTAGTAGAATTAACTGCTAAATCTTGATCTTTATTAGATTCACCAATAATCATACCTTCATAGATTTCAGTAGCAGCATTAACAAAAATTGTACCTCTATCTTGTAATTTAAATAATGAGTAAGCCATAGTTTTACCATTTTCCATTGAAATCATAGAACCAACAGCTCTTTTTTCAATAGTACCTTTGTATTCTTCAAATGCTTCAAATGAACTTGAAAGTAAACCTTCACCTTTAGTCAATGTAGTAAATAATGATTTAAATCATAATAAACCTCTAGTAGGAACTGAAAATTCTAGATTAACAATACCATTAGTTTCAATCATATTACTCATCATACCTTTTCTTTTACCTAATTCAGCAATAATTGATCATTCAACTCAAGCTGGAACAGATATATTTACATTTTCAATAGGTTCCATTTTTTTACCATTTTCTTCATGCATAATTACAACTGGAGCACCAACTTGTAATTCAAAACCTTCTCTTCTCATTGTTTCAATAAGTACAGAAAGGTGAAGTTCTCATCTACCTGCAACTTCATAATTATCACCAGAATCAAAATCTACTTCTAATCATACATTTGTTTCTAATTCTTTTTCTAATCTATCTCTGATTTGTCTTGAAGTAACAAATTTACCTTCTCTACCAGCAAATGGAGAATTATTTACTAAAAATTCCATTTTTAATGTTGGTTTATCAACACTTATAGGTGGAAGTTGTTCAACATTTTCATCTTGAGCAACAGTTTCTCCAACATAAATATCAGAAATACCAGCAATAGTAATAATATCACCTGCATAGGCTTCATTAGCTTCAACTTTTTCTAAACCTTCATTTGTAAGAATCTTAGTAATTTTAGCTTTTCTTTGTACTCATTCATTTGAAGTAACAACTACTTCTTGACCAACTTTAATTGTACCATCATATATTCTACCTATACCTAATCTACCTAGAAAATTATCATAACTTAAGTTTGCAATTTGCATTCTTAGAGGAACAGAGGCATCATTTTCTTTATGTTCTACTTTTTCCATTACAAAATCTAATAGAGGAGTGATATCTTTTTGTTCAGGATTTTCATCTGTCCAAGCTAAACCATCTCTAGCAATAGCGTATACAGGTTCATTTAAATGTTCTAATTGTTCATCAGAAGCACCTAATTGTACAAATAAATCAAATAATTGATCTACAACCCATTCAGCTCTAGCACTTGGTTTATCCATTTTATTAATTAGAATAATAGGTTTTAATCCTAATTCTAATGATTTTTTAAGTACAAATTTAGTTTGAGGCATAGGTCCTTCATAAGCATCTACAACTAAACAAACTGAATCAACTGTTCTAAGTACTCTTTCTACTTCAGAACCAAAATCAGCATGACCTGGAGTATCAACAATATTAATTTTATTACCTTTATAAGTAATACCTGTATTTTTTGAATAAATTGTAATACCTCTTTCTTGCTCTTGAGCATTACTATCCATTGCTCTTTCTTCGATACCAACTCTTTCATCGAAATTATCATCTGCTTTTAAAAGCTCATCTACTAATGTAGTTTTACCATGATCTACATGGGCAATAATTGCTATATTTCTAAATGACATATATAATTATAGTTTAATATTAAAATGACAAATTAAGTCCAGTTTTACCTAGACTTAAATTTACTCGGGGATTATATGAATAAAAAGGGAAAAGTAAAGTTTTTTATTTTATACTTTGACAAGTATTTCAAAGTATTTTTATTTATAAAATTTTTCATAAAAAAACTCTAACAATTAAGTTAGAGTTTTTTATTTTAGAAGAATTACCCTTCAAAATTTGGATCGAATTTTTTAACGAAAGGAATTAAAGCCATAATTCTAGCTTTTTTAATTGCGTTAGCTAATTTTTTTTGATTTTTTAAAGATACACCTGAGTAGTATCTAGGAGTAATTTTCCCAAATTTAGTGATGTATTTTTTTAATAATTCAACATTTTTGTAATCAATGTTTTCTCCATCTAATGGACAAGTTGATTTAGACATAATATTTTTATGTTAATAATAATAAATTTTGGATATAACCAAGTCTTTAAAACCTGATAACTTATTTTAAAATTCTTAATTTAGAATTTGTTATCTTCAAATCAAGCTGATTCTAGATCTAGACTATCATCAGTTTCATCAAAGTCACTTCTTTTATTTAAGAAAATTATATTTGAAACAACAATTTCTGTTTTATACATTTTAGTTCAGTCTTCTTTTTCAATAATTCTAGTTTTTAATCTACCTTCAGCATAAACTAATTTCCCTTTAGTAAGAAATTTTTCACATCTTTCAGCTAGATTTCCCCAAGCAACACAGTTTGTAAATTCTGATTCATTTTTTTGTTCTCAATCAGCTGTTTTATAATATCTGTTTGTAGCTATAGTAAATAATGCAATTTTTTTATCATTTTCTGTAGTTTTTATTGCAGGGTCTCTAGTAATATTACCAATTAAGATAACTTTATTAACTGTTCTCATCCTTTTTCAAAAATTATAATGTATAAATAATTAAAATTAGTATTAAGCTTATGCTTCTTTTTTAACAAACATATATCTCCATAAGTTTGCATTTAAGTTCATTGTTTTAGATAAATCTTTGATAAGTTTACCATCCATATCTAAATCAAATAGAATATAGTAAGCTCTATCAACTTTGTTAATTTTGTATGCCATTTTTTTATCTCCCCAAACATCTTCTTTTTCAATTTTAACAGAATTAGATTTAAATAATTCTTTTACTTCATTGATTGAAGTGTCTCTATCTTCTTCCGAAACAGTTGGATTGAATATAGCCATTAATTCATAATTTGCCATGTTATACCTATGGGTTATTATCCAGGTTTATACCTGAAAGGATATAAATACAATTTGATTTTCACAAAAAGTAGATGCATTCTATATATTAATAGCTATAAGTCAAAAAAAAATATATAAAAATTTGACTTAAAGGATTTTATGAATATAAATCCCTAGCAAAGAATAAAAATATGTCAGTGTAGCTCAGGGGTAGAGCACAGGATTCATATCCCTGCGGTCGGTGGTTCAAATCCACCCATTGACACCATTTATAAATAAAAAAAACTTAGAATTTTAATTCTAAGTTTTTTTATTGTAAATTAATTTTAAAATTAGTTCATTTTCATTCTTCACTTTTTAATTCAATTTTCCATCAGAACATATCACATATTTTTTTTACTATAACAAGTCATAATCAGTTTCAATTCCTATAGTATAATCAAGAATTTTTATTTCTATAAAATCTACTAAATATTTTATTTAATTCATCTTTTTTTATACCAATTCATTGGTCTATTATATTTAGTTCATTTTTATTAATTATTATTTCTATTTTATTATTTCATTTATTATAATGGATACTATTTGATATAATATTAGAAAAAAGTCTTTCAAGATAATATTTGTTATTTATTAATATTAAATTCTCATTTTTTATAATTTTTATTTCAATATTTTTTTCTTTTAATAATGAATCATAGTTTTTTATAAAATCATTTAAAAAATTATATATATTAATACTTTCTTTTGTTTTAATTAGTGTATCTCATTTTAATATAAATCATAAATTTTTGATTATAGTATTTATATTTGATACTGAATTTTTTATACTGTCTAATTTATTTTTTATTTTTATATCATTTATTTTTTCTTCAATTAATTCTATGTTTGATTCAATTTGCATTAAAGGAGTTTTTAATTCATGACTTGTATCTTGTATGAAATTAATTTGAGATTCATGAATATTATTATTATTTTTTATGAAGTGATTAATGGCATTTGTTAATTTTCATATTTCATTGTTTCAGTACTCATTTTTAAGTATTTTTTGTTTTTCTCTAAATTTATAGTTATTTAAAAAAGAAGTTAGATTTAGTAAAGGTTTAAGTGATGTATTGGTAATAAAATATGATAGCAGAAAAATAATAACGATTAAAAATATATTTAATATTACTACTATATCTATAAAAGATTTTTTAAAATTTTTTAAATCATTAGTTGTTTTTCATATTATAATATTATATCATCTATAATCTCATCTAAAGATAGTTTCGCTGTAATTAATACTAAATCATAGACTATATTTATCTGTTAATTTTACGTCATTGTTTCATATATAAAAATAAACTCACATCTTATTTAATTTTTCTATTTCATATTTAGGGAGTGAAAAAATATTTGTCTTTTGTATATCGATAAATGTTTTTATTGTTTCATATTCACTATATAAGGACTTATTTATATTTTTCTGTATATTTTCTGAAATAAAAAAATATAGGAAATATGTAAAAATATTTACTATTAATATTATTGAAATTGTAAAACTTAAAAAAACTCTAGTTTTAATTCATAATTTATTTTTCATTTTCTTCAAATTTAAATCAAATACCTCTTATTGTTTTAATTGGATCATTATCAAATCAATTATTTAATTTCGCTCTTAATGTTTGCATATGACTTCTAATTACATCTGACCGAATATCATTATTTATTCACCATATATATTCTAATAATTCTTTTTTAGGTACTACTTTATTTTTATTTTTCATAAGGTACTCAATTATTTGAAATTCTTTTGGAGTTAATTCTATTTTTTTTCATGACCTTATAACTTCTTTTAAATCTAAATATAATATAATTTCTCAAATTTTAATTTTATTAATAAAATCAGATTTATTTATTCTTTTTAATATACTTCTTATTCTTAATAATAATTCTTTAAGTTTAAAAGGTTTTGTTAAATAGTCGTCTCATCAAATAGTAAATCATTTTTCTATGCTTTCTATGTCTTCTTTTGCAGTTAGAAAGATAATAGGTGTATCTATTTTTTCTTCTCTAATAGTTTTAGCTACATCAAATCATCATTTATTTGGTAGCATCACATCAAAAAGAAAGATATCATACTTATTTGTTAATGCTTCTTTTTCTCAACTTTCTCAATCATTTTTTAAAGTTACAATAAAATTATTTTCTTCTAAATATTCCTTGATATTTGGTCATATTATATAATCGTCTTCTATTATTAAAATTTTCATAGTAGTTATTTTATGAAATATTGTATTTATATTATATATAATAAGTGTTATTTCAATAAAATACTTTAAAACTAACGAAATAAAGACATAATATTATCAATTTCTTGACGAAGTTATTATATCATTATATGTATTAATTTTATATGTTAATTTTAATATTATGAATAATTCAAATAAACTATTCTTTTATACAAATAAAAGTTCTGTTTGATTGATTTTTAGATTACTGTTTTGAGTATTACTATTTGATTTTATATTGATATTAACTTTTTCTATTTTTGATTATGTTAGTTTAGAAAAATATATTATTTTTTCTGGTATGTCTTTTGATGAACATATCATCATTTTATTATTATGACTACATTTAGTATTATTTATTTCTTTATTTACTGTATGGTTTTTTGATTATTATAAAATATCTTCTGAAAAAGTAGAACATAATAAAGGTGTATTTTTTAAAAAGAAACAACTTTTTATTATAGATAAGATAGATTCTATTACATTAAATCAAAGTGTTATCTGAAGAATTTTAGATTATTGAGATATTGGTTTTTACTATAATGAAAAAGAATTTTATCTTAGATCTGTTCCATACCCAGAAGAATTTATTGAATTTTTAGATTTATTTAAAAGTAAAACTAACAAAATAAATACATAAACTTAACGATTTCTTGACAAACAAATATTATAATATATCTATATTTTATTTTTTAAACTTTAAAAAGTATGAGAAAAATATTATTAAATTTTCTTATATTTATATGAATATTTATATGAATGTTATCTAATATATTTGCATTTGATGCAAATTTACAAATAGATAAATCAGAAACAAATATAAATGATTATATAAATTTAAAAGTTGAAATGAATTCAACAGAATGATGACAAGTATGAATTATAGGTATTAAATGATTAGAAAATTTTAATTTAATAAATCAGAGTCAAAGTCAGAGTAGTTCTTCAACTATAATAGTAGTTAATTGAAAAACTCAGAATAAAACAAAAACTACTATAGATCTTGATTTAATATTAAAAGCTAAAAAAAAGTGAAATTTTATTTTATGACCAGCTACATTAGAAGTAGGAACTTGAAAAATTTTAACTAATAGTCTAAAAATAAATGTTTGATGAAATAATACTTTTATAAATAATACTTTTATAAATAATAATGCTATAACTTGAAATAATAATATAAAATTAAATCAATTAAATAGTAAAGAAAAAGATATAAAAATAGAGAAATATAACAATATAGAAAAAAAAGATTTGAATAATAATTTAGATTTATATCTATTATTAATAGTTTTATTAATTACCGGAATAGTATTTTATATTTTAAATAAAAAACAACCTAAATTATTAGAAAAAACAATATCAAATAAAAATCATAATAGTGATTTAGTTGAAAAAGAAATAAATTTTGAAAAAATCGAAAAAATAGAATATCCAGAAATAAATGATGATAAATTTTTGATAAAAATAGATAATATTTTAAAAAATAAATTAATGTTAAAATTTAAAATTAAAAATATTAAAACTAAAACTTATCATGAATTACTAAATGAAATTTGAGAAAATGATTTAATAACAAATATTATTGATATGATAAATAAAGCTAAATATTCTAATAATATTTGAAATAAAAACAAAATATTAGAATTAATAAAAGAAATATAATTTAAACTTTAAAAATAATAAAATGGTAAATAAAGAAACAATTACAAAAACAAATGAAGATTTATTTCAAGAAAAAATAAATATAGCTTCAAAAAAAATAGAAGAAGTGATAAATGAAGTACATAAAAAAATAGTATGACAAGATAATCTCATAAAATCAATGATTATTTGATTATTAGCTAAATGACATATATTAATTGAATGAGTTCCATGATTAGCTAAAACTTTAACAATTGATACATTAAGTAAAACTTTAGATTTAGGGTTTAATAGATTACAATTCACTCCTGATTTATTACCAAGTGATTTAATTTGAACTGAAATATATAATGCTAAAACTGGAGAATTTTTAATTAAAAAATGACCAATTTTTAATAATTTTATTTTAGCTGATGAAATAAATAGAGCTCCAAGTAAAGTACAATCTGCATTACTTGAGGCAATGGCAGAAAAACATATTACTATTTGAAAAGAAACTTTTGATTTAGAAGAACCTTTTATTGTTCTTGCTACTCAAAATCCAATTGAACAATCTGGTACATATAGACTTCCAGAGGCTCAACTTGACAGATTTATGATGAAAATAAATGTAGAATATTGATCAAAAAATGAAGAAATTGAAATGTATAAAAAATTAAATGATAATTATGAAAATATAAAGATAAATAAGATTTTAAATAAAAAACAAATTAAAGAAATCCAAGATTTATTAAAAGACATATATATAAGTGATAATATTTATGAATATGTAAGTGATATAATTGAAGCAAGTAGAAGTCCAGACAGGTATGACTTAAATATATGAGAATACTTAAATTATGGTATTTCTCCAAGATGAGGTATTTCGTTAATATCATGAGCAAAAGTTTTAGCATTATTGGATTGAAGAAGTTTTGTTACACCAGAAGACATAAAACAACTTGCCGAAAATGTGTTGTCTCATAGATTATCTTTAAATTATGAAGCTGTTGTAAATGATATAACAAACAGTGATGTAATTAAAAAAATATTAGATTGAGTAAAAGTGGTTTAATTTCTATAAGAAAATATGAAAATAAATAAAAAAATTAAAGTTCTTGATTTTAAATTATCTAAAATATTAAACTGATGATTGTTTTGAGCTTATAAAAGTAAATTTTCATGAAACTGAATGGAATTTTCTGAACATAGACAATATATATTCTGAGATCATGTAAAAAATATAGACTGGAAAGCTTCTAGTAAAACATGAGAAATGTATGTGAAAAATTATGAAGAAGAAAGAGAATTAAATGTATTATTCTTTTTAGATAACACTGAATCTATGTGATTTTGAAGTGATAAAATCACTAAAAAAGATTTACTTATAGATATATTTTATTCTCTTTGATTATCTGCATATTATAATAATGATAATATTTGATGAGTTGTTTATGATGAAAAAAATATAAATTTTATAGATTATAAAAAATCTAGAGAAAATATTTATAAAATTATAGATATTTTAGAACAAGAGAAAAATGAAAAAATAAATAAAAAAAATATAAATAAAATTAATGATATTTTGAATTATTTAATAAAAAATAAAATAAAAGAAAATTTAATTTTTATTTTAACTGATGCTACTGATCAAATAGATGAAAAACTATTAAAATTAGTTTCAAATAAAAATGATATAGTTTTTATTAATATATTTGATTATTTTGAGAATAATTTAAGTAATTTACTTTGAGATATAGTTTTAAATAATTGAAAAGATTTTTTAAATATAGATGTATCTAATGATAAACTTGATGAATATAAAACATATAGAAAAAATAAATTAGGACATTTTAAAAATTCTATAGAAAAAAATAAATTAGGATATATACAAATAGATACAAAAAGTGATATTTTTAAAGAATTGTTGGGATATTTTAGTAAAATAAAGAATTAATAATGAATGATATTTATGATATAAAAGATATATTACTGTCTTTCCCAATAAATATAACTTATAGTTTAATATACTTAATATTTTTGCTTATATTGTTTTTTATTTATAAAAACTTTATAGAAAAAAATAATGATGGTGAAATAATTGAAATTAAATCAGAAATTATAAAACCTAAAAAAGATTATTATAAAATTTTAGAAAAATTTAAAAAAGATTATTTAAATCAAAAAGAAAATATTTTTTATTCTAAATTGTTATATATTTTAAGGGATATTTTGGAATTTAAGTGAGAAAACAATATTTCAAAAATGACACTTAAAGAAATAAATAATTTAGATTTAAATATTAATCTTAAGAATTTAATAAAAAGTATTTATTATAAGGAATATATGAGGGATATTAATGATAATAATGAAATAAGAGAAAAGTTTATAGAAGATATTAAAAAAATAATTAAATAAAAAAATGAATATATTTGAAAATATAGAATATTTAAATAAGTGATACGTTGTTTTATTATTACTTATACCTATTGTATTGTATCTTTTTTATAAAAAACAAATTAGTTGATTTGATTTTTGATTTTTAGGTGATATAAGAAATCATTTAAAATCAAATAATTATAAAATCTATATTAAATCTATTTTATTAGTTTTAATTTTAATAAATTTTATAATTATTTTAGCTAATCCTAATACTACAAATGTAAGCCAGAAAATACAAAAAAATGGTATAGATATAGTTATTGCTTTAGATATATCTGGTAGTATGGAGGCTGAAGATTTAAAGCCAAATAGGATTGAGGCAGCTAAAAATGTTATAAATCAATTTATATGAAAATTAAAAACAGATAGATTATGATTAATAGTTTTTGCTTGAAAGCCATTTACAAGTATACCACTTACTTTTGATTATAATATATTAAAAGAAACAATTTCTAGACTTTCTATAAATAATATTAATCAACAAAAAAGGTCTCTTAATGGTACAGCTATTTGAGATGCTATATTAATGTCTAAGACATTATTTAAAGCACCAAAAGAAGAAAATTTAGAACAATATAAAAAAAGAGAAAAGGTAATTATACTTTTGACTGATTGAGATGCAAATACATGAGTTGATCCAGTTTTAGCATGATTAGCAGCCAAAAATGAATGAATTAAAATATATACAATAGGTATTTGAAGTGAAAAATGATGAACTATTACTTATAATGTTTGACCATTTAAAAAACAGGCACAAATACCACCATTAAATGATAAAGTATTAAAACAAATAGCTAAAGATACTAATTGAAAATATTTTAGAGCTGATAATAATTATACATTTAAGGCTATTTTTGATAAATTATCAAGTTTAGAAAAAAATGATATTAATATAGAAATAAAGAAAGAGTACAGTGAATATTATAATATTTTTATATATAGTCTTGCTATTTTACTAATATTATTTACGTATTTAATGATAGAAAATATTAGTTTTAAAAATAAAAATTAAAAATTATGGAATTAACACATTTAAATTTATTAACATTTTTTATATTTATTTTAATAATATGATTTATAATTTTTGTATTTTATGAATTATATCAAAAACAAAATAATTTTAATAAAACTTTTGATTTATTATCTAATTGAAAATATTTTTATATAAAATATATATTTTTAATGTTTTCATTATTTATAATTTTATTTGCTAGTTTTTGAGTGAAATTTTGAGATAGAAAAATAGAAAATAGTAATAAGTGAATTGATATGATGTTTGTATTAGATGTTAGTAAATCCATGAATGTGGCCGACATAACAGACTCAAAATATGCATATACAAGATTAGACGTAATAAAAGATAATATTTCAAAATATGTAGTAAATCATAGGGGCGACAGATTTGGACTTATTATTTTTGCTTGAGATGCTGTATCAACCATTCCTTTAACAATTGATCATGATTTATTTCTTACTTTATTAAAAGGGGTTGATTATAGAAATCTTACTAAGCAAGGCTCAGATTTCACTAAAGCTTTATGATTATGAATTGATAGATTTAATAATAGTGATGATAGAAGTAAGGCTCTAGTATTTATATCTGATTGAGGTGATCCAGATGATAGAATTAATAAAACATCTATTGAAAAACTTACAAAAAATATAAAATGAATAACTTATTTGGTAGTTTGAGTTTGAACAAATAAATGATGAAGAATTATTACATGAAGAGATGCTTTTGGTAGATATATTTATCAAAAATATAAATGAGAATATGTAGTTAGTAAAATAAATAAAAATAATTTAAAAGATATAGCTTGAGCTTTAGA